>ENA-ORMN01000120-ORMN01000120.1-human-gut-metagenome-genome-assembly--contig:-NODE-120-length-93451-cov-4.773588_pt1 | contig 93451 bp, 87 predicted proteins | sample MGYA00242102_ERZ508993 | MGnify/ENA primary metagenome ERZ508993 (study PRJEB26280, sample SAMEA2338770) | human gut metagenome | biome: human gut; feature: human-associated habitat; material: faeces...
GGATGTACGAAAACAGAGTATGCTGGACTTTCTGGATGCCAATGTGTGCATTACCCGTGCTGAATATGCAGGTCTTGTCCATGTTACGGGGCGGCGTGCAATATCTGATTTGCAGGAATTTGTAAGTTCCGGTGTTATCCGTATGCGTGGTGCCGGCAGGTCTGTGGTTTATATAAAAGCGTGAGTGTTTAAGGTTCTGTGAATATATACGTGTTATGTATACACGTGTGCGCTTGTATACGCGCCCGCCTACGTGCCCGCATGTACGTGCGCATATATTATAATGTGTCCCTTTTGTCTGGCTTTTCATCCTCCTTAAAAATATATGTTTTTCTCTAATTAAGCGGCTATGCCGCAATAATTCATTTTAAACTACCAAAAAAATTATTTTCTTAAATTAACTCTCTTAATTAACCCTTAACGGCACCGACCATAACACCTGCTGCGAAGTGCTTTTGCAGGAACGGATATACGATAAGAATAGGAACTGTACCGATAACGATAACAGCCATCTTCAATGTATCTTCCGGAATAAGCGCATTCGGGTCAGTTTGTGTTTCAGCTGTCTGCATTACGATATTTCTAAGCACAAGCTGGAATGGGAACTTTGTTGAATCTTCAAGATATAGAAGAGCACCAAAGTAGTTGTTCCAGTGACCAACCGCATAGAACAAACCGAATGTAGCCAAACACGGAAGTGACAACGGAAGTGCTATCTTTATGAAGATACCAATGTCACTGCATCCATCGATAGATGCGGCCTCTTCAAGTTCTCTCGGAAGTTCCATAAAGAAGTTTCTTACGATAATCATATTATACGCACTGATTGCACCCGGCAAAATAAGTGCTGCATATGTATCGTACATACCAAGTCCTTTAACAACCAAGAACAACGGAATCATACCGCCGCCAAATACCATTGTGAAAAGAACCATATTAAGCAGTGGTTTTTTACCTATAAGATTTGTTCTTGAAAGACCGTATGCCATTGTTGTTGTAAAGAATAGGTTGATAAATGTACCTATTGCTGTTACACATACTGAAATTAACAATGAATGGAATACTCTTGTACCCATATCGTTCATATCAAAAATTCTTGCATAAGCGTCAAGAGTAGGACTATCAGGAATAAAGAAAATCGGTCTTGTTTGAATTTCCGCTTCAGTCGCAAAAGACGCTGCAATAACGTATATGAAAGGTATAACCATGATAACCGCTATAAGAGTAAGTAATATGTATATTACCACATTAGCAATTATATCACCGACACTTCTTCTTTTTATACTAATCATGTCTTATTTTCCTCCTTCAATCTATCTGCTGAAAATCTTATAAATATGGTAAGATTTTCTTCATGTTCTTTACGTTTGTCTCGTCTGCGATTGTAGCGTGTCTTAAGTTTCTCTTTCTCTTTGTAGACTTCTTTGTCAGGATGTGGCTCTTGTAAGCCTTCATTCTCTTTAATTTTCCTGTACCTGTCTTTTTAAAACGCTTTGCAGCAGCTCTGTTTGTCTTTAACTTTGGCATTATTTGTTCCTCCTTAAAAAACTTACTTTCCTGTACATCTTGTGCCAGTTTTGTTTTATTTTAACTATTTCTTTTCAGTTAAAACCATCATAATACTTTTTCCTTCCAGCTTGGCAGGCTTCTCGATAACCGCAATATCTGCAAGTGCTTCAGCAAAATCATCCAGGATATGCTTACTGCTCTGCATATGTGCCATTTCTCTTCCTCTAAACCGTAAGGTTACTTTCACTTTATCACCCTTTGCAATAAATTTCTTTGCCATATTTACCTTGGTATTCAAATCATTTGCTTCGATATTTGGTGAAAGTCGTACTTCCTTAATTTCAACTGTCTTCTGTTTCTTTTTGGCTTCCTTTTCCTTACGGGCAAGTTCATAACGATACTTACCATAATCAATAATCTTGCATACAGGCGGCTTTGCTGTCGGTGCAATCTTGACCAGGTCAAGTTCTGCTTCCTTTGCCATCTTAAATGCTTCCTTTGCACTCATAATTCCAAGCTGTTCACCATTTTCTCCAATCAAACGAATCTCTTTATCGCGGATTTGTTCGTTAATCATTAATTCGCTAATAGTCGGCACCTCCAATTAATATGAAATAAAAAAGTGGATAGCATAACTATCCACTAAAAGCCTCATACATAACAAAAATTAATTATGACTTACTATTAACACCAAACGCCTGATTGCTTTTGGGTGAGAGTGGATAACTCTGCTTTGTTTTTAACCTTGAGTATAATACCATAATTATTTTTTGTTGTCAATACTTTTTTCTACTTTCGTTTCCTGTTTTTTTAACAACCGCAGGTAAATGTTCCACAGGCTGTATCATGACATTCACAGGCATCGCTTCCTTTGATTCCGATATTGCCCGCCTGGCACTTATGGTTTTCATTATATTTGCAATGCTCTGCCGCACAGTTTACACTACACTGTGCATCCGGCATTCCGGTTACGTTCATACAGCGGTTGTCTTTTCTTGCCTTAAAACTTCCGCAGGCTGTTTCGTCTGCAGTATCTGCATTCTTTCCTTCGACCTGTATTTTTCCAAGGCTGCATCTTTCGTCTACATTATAATGACATGTTGATACGGTACAATCTAATACTGGCATAGTATCCTCCTGTTCTTTGCAATGCTTCATACATTACATATTAATAGTTCCGGTATTAGTATTGCACATTTTTTTCTCTTTATTCATATTTCATAAATTCATATCCCTGTTCCCTGGCATAATCAATAAATTCACCGAGAACCGCCGTATTGGTCGCAGAAACTGCATGTAGCAGATAAATTGCCCCATTATGCAGCCTTCCTTCCATCTTTTTTAATGCTTCCTCCGTGGAAGGCTGGCGATCCGGATCCCAGTCGGCATATGCAAAGCTCCATAATACCGTCCGGTAACCAAAACATGCTGCCACAGCTAAGGACTGCTCACTGAAAATTCCTGCCGGTGGCCGAAACAGATACATGTCATACTGGTATGTATTTTTTATAAAATCCTGCAGCTCCTGATATTCCGACATCTGATCCTCTATCGAAAGTGATGGCATACCCTGCGACGGATGGGTAACACTGTGGTTTCCAATCACATGTCCTTCCTGCACAAACCGGTTCATCAGTGCGGTCTGTTCCCTGGCATATGGCATGGTCACAAAAAATACGGCACTTACCTGTTTTTCTTTCAGAATATCCAGGATTTTTTCGGTATAACCATTCTCATATCCTTCATCAAAGGTAAGATAAATGACCTTTTTATTTTCTTTCAGAAAATCCGCTCCCAGGGAAGCATATTTTTCCTGGAATGCAATGCATGCCACAGGTCTTCCATCTTCCGCCATCTGGATTCCCGGTCCCCATGTAACAACTGTATTGCTATATGTCTGCAGATCTTCCTGCCGAATCTCCGGCAGACTGCCGGTCGTTTCTTCCTGTTCTGCCGCAGTTTCCTGCTGCAATGTCGTAAACTCGCCCTTTTCGTCCTCATCCGTAGTCCGTTTTGCTCCACATCCTCCTGCAAGCATAGTTACAGCCAGAATCGCACAGACACAGGCTGCCCTTCCATGTTTCATGCTCTGCTCCTGTTCTGTTTCTCACTACTTAGTCTATTCATTCTGCCTGTTTTTATTACCGTCTATTGACAATTCCGGATTCAAATAGTATAATAACTGTACTATTATGCATAGTACAGTTATGTTTTATAGCAATACAAAGGAAGGAGAGACTCATGTTTCAAATTGACACAATGTCACGAATTCCGATTTATGAACAACTTGTCGAGCAGGTCGAATATTTTGTTTTAAACGGAATTTTAAAAGAAGGCGAACAGATTCCTTCTGTACGAAATCTGTCCGTGCAGCTGTCTATTAATCCCAATACCATCCAGAAAGCTTATTTTGAACTGGACAAGCGGGGAATTATCCGTTCCGTTCCCGGAAGGGGCTGTTTTATTACCGAAGCTGCCAGGGAGACTTTAAGCTCGAAAAAAAGAGAGCAGCTTACGGATTTGCGGGAATTAATAAATGAACTTGCATTGGCAGGTGTCAGTAAAGAAGAAATTATTGCATGTACTGAAGAAGTATATGCAGACCAGAACAGTAAAAATTAATTTTAAAAGGAGGATTTTATGATTCAGACGGAACATCTTACCAAAAAATTTAATACTTTTACCGCATTGAATGATGTCTCCTGCAAAATTCAGAATGGTTCCATTTATGGCATGGTAGGATCAAACGGTGCTGGAAAATCTACATTTTTAAGACTTATCTCCGGTGTATATCTTCCAGATTCCGGCAGCATACAGATTGACAATGAACCGGTATACGAAAACCCTGCGGTAAAGGAACGCATCTGCTATATTCCGGACACACTTTATTTTCTTCCGGGTGCAAGCATGAACCGTATGGCAAAATTATATGCGTCCATCTACACACGCTTTGACTGGCAACGATTTCAGGAGCTTACAGAAGCTTTTGAATTAAACCCGAAGGCATCCATTCATTCCTTTTCCAAAGGCATGAAACGTCAGGCATCCATTATTTTATCCCTGTCCTGTCATCCGGATTATATGTTTTTTGACGAAACCTTTGACGGGCTGGATCCGGTTATGAGGAATCTGGTAAAAGGTCTTATCTGCAAAGATGTTGCAGAATACAACGCAACAACCATTATCACCTCCCATTCCCTGAGAGAACTCGAAGATCTCTGTGATCAGCTCTCCCTGCTCCATAAAGGAGGCCTGGTTCTGGAAAGTGATATTGATAATTTAAAAACCAGACAGTTTAAAGTGCAGATTGCATTTAACCACCCGTATAATGAAACCCTGTTCCAGGATATTCCCCATATCCACTTCAAAAAAATGGGTTCCGTATCTTCCATGATTGTAAAAGGCGACCGTGAAATCACTACTGCAAAATTAACTTCCCTTTCCCCGGTTCTCCTTGATATCCTTCCGCTTACCCTGGAAGAAGTCTTTACATATGAAATGGAATCCCTCGGTTATAATTTTGATAAAATATTGGAGGAAAAAGATGAAGAGCAAAAAGAAATTATTTGATTTAAAACTGTATCAGGAAGGACTCCGGCAGTTAAAAACAGCGGGGATTATATCCCTGCTGTGTACTGTCATTCTTCCAACTGGTGAATATCTGTCCTCAAAAGCATCCTATAATGAGCATCTGAAAAATCATTTAATCGGACAATATACAAAATATACTTTATCCGTTTCCGATGCCCATATTTATTATGCTTTGTTTTTCCTGGTATTAACACCGCTCATGATTTTTCTGCTGTTCCGTTTCTTATTAAAACGTGACCACAGCGATTTTTATCATGCACTGCCGCATAGCCGAAAATGCATTTATTTCAGTTTTTCTGCAGCAGCATTTACCTGGATTGGCATCGAAGTGTTTGGAAATACTATTCTTTCTGCTATTTTATATACGGCATTTTCAAAGTATATCACGATAAATATTCCCGGTATTTTCATGTTTGCAGGAAACATTTTTATTACCTGCCTGCTGATTGGCAGTGTGCTGTTGTTTACATTATCGCTCTGTGGAAATATCATGACTGCCATCATTGTATTCCTGATGTTATTTTTTATTCCGAGAATACTTCTGAGCGGATATCAGCTTTTGCTGGAAAATCTGGTTCCTTATCTTGTGCTGGATGAAGGCTTCCTTTCCATCCGTTATAACCTGTTCTATGACTATTTTCTGGCATTTATAAATGAGGAGCATGCAAATCTTTCCGCACTGGGTATTCCTGCTTTGTATACACTGCTTTTATCCATTATTTTTTATATTGCCGGTATCTTCGGTTTTACCGGAAGAAAGAGCGAAACCGCAGAAAACTCCATGACAAATCCGGTTATGCAGACGGTTTTCAGGACTGTATTTACCATGATAATCTGCCTGATCCCTTTGTACATCCTGTGTGTAAACAACCTTCTCAAGAATAGCAATTATTATATGAAAGAACCTGTCATGCTGTATTTCTATGTTGTGATTTTCTATATTATAGCGATTGCAGCCATGTTTCTGTATGAACTGCTTACAACCAGAAGTCTCCGGAATGTGGTCAGATGTTTAAAGACCCTTCCTTTCATCCTTGTTTTAAATATTGTTATATTTGGTGGAATTACACTTGTATTAAACACAAACCTGAACCGGCGCATGGATGCGGATAAAATCAGCTCCATCAGTATATTTGACTCGTATAATGCATCTACTTCATACTACCCGAACACTGCCTACGATCTGACGCATAATTATTATAGTTCTACGGAAAACGACTATTTTACTTATCAGCTGAAACAGCAGAATTTTGACAGCAGAGAACTTGTTTCTTTTTTCTGTTCCCTGTACAATGCAACGGCTGATAATTATCAGGATTATCTGGACGGAAAGAATAATAACTATTATTACCATACCGGGGATGAATATGCTACTTACACTATAACCTTCCACGGAAAAGGAAGTTCCCATACTGCCCAGTTAAATGTAAATATATCGGATCTTGAGGAACTGCTGGATATTCCGGAAGCAAAATCCATCTGGAGAAGTGTTTACACCGAACTCCCAGAGCTGACCAAAGACGATACCATCTCTTCTGATTACTTTGATGACTGGTCCTTCAGCCAGAACGAGCTGACGATGCTCTATGATTCTTACAGAAAAGAGCTGAAAGAAATGTCCGATGAGGACTGGCCGCTGCTGACCTCCACCGGATATAATTTCGCCCTGTCCGTTTCCATTTACAAGGACGACAGATATTATAATATGATGCTTCCGATTAATTCAAAAACGCCGAAGACATACAACAAAGTATTCTCTCTTATATATGAAAAATCGGAGTCCTTTGAAGAATTTGCATCCTATGTGGATAATTATTCCAAAAATGTGACATATCCTTATTTTTCCATCGGAGTATACCACCCATCCGATGATGATGCAATGAACAGAATCTATTCAGACAGCACTATAGATGCAGCCGCTTATTTAAAAGAAGTTCTGAATGATGCCAGCGATACACATGGCAATTTTGAAACGGATGATTATATCATAACCATTTCCACCTGGAATGATAATTCTCCCGGACCATCTTTTATTTTGAAAATTTCAAAAGAAACTTTTGATGCATTAAAGAAGGATTATGAATTCTGATGATATAAAATCCATAAAAAGACTGCCCCCGGAAGTAGAAATCCAGCTTCCGGGGGCAGTTCTGACTTTTATCCGCTATTCACTTCTCAATGCCACTACCGGATCCTTTTTCGATGCCATCTTCGATGGTACAAGTCCGGCAATAAAGGTCAGGAACATACTGATTAGTACCAGTATCACACCTGCCTGCCATGGCAGATTCGCAATATGCTCAATATCAAATCCATTCTTTACTACAATGTTAATCGGAATACAGATTAATAAGGACACTCCGATTCCAATGATTCCGGATACAAATCCTTCAATCAGGGTTTCTGCATTAAACACACGGGATACATCTTTCTTCGATGCTCCGACTGCACGCAGGATACCGATTTCCTTTGTTCTTTCCAGAACCGAAATATAGGTAATAATCGCAATCATGATGGAGGATACAATCAGGGATATTGACACAAATCCAATCAGGATATAGCTGATTGCATTAATAATAGTTGTTACAGAGGAAAGCATCATTCCGATATAATCCGTATAGGAAATGCTGTCTTCTTCTGACACGGAATTATTATAATCTTTGATAATATCAGATATCTTATCCTTTGCCTCGAAATTCTTCGGGTAAATATTAATGCTGCTCGGCTCGTCCAGTGATGCCACACCTAATTTATCCAGATTTCCATCATAGGTATTCTCCGTCTTCTGTGATTCAAATAAAACGGAAATGGCAGGATGTGCCGCAACAATCTGCATAAGCACGGTTTCTTCATCCTGTCCTGTCATGCCTGCCATCTCAGTCTGAATCTGCATATACTCTTCCTGTGTAATGGTTCCGTTTTCTGCCAGTCCTTCCAGACCTGTCATAAATGCTTCCGGTGTAACTGCCGTATTGTCTTCTTCATTCAAAACAAAACTCAGTCCGGTAAAAATATCTGTATCCTTATCCGCCATCTGCTCTTTTACAATCTCAGAATCATTGATCTGGTTAATCAGGTATTCCATTAATTTAGAACTGTAGAAAATCGTTCCTGTTTCGTTCAGTTTGGAATCTTCCTTCGGGCGGATAATTCCGGTTACTTTTAATTCCAGCGCATGATCTACCTTATTTTTCATATATAAGGCATCATTGCTTTTATCTACCCAGACATCACCGTCCTTCTCATAATAATCCGTATTCAGAAGCAGGCGGAAGGTAAGATTTAAAACATCTTCATAGGAATAATCTGTCTGAGGTGCTGCCTCTACCTGATTTCCCTTATAAAGCTCTTTCATGGTATTTTCCAGGTCACCGATATCAAGAATACCGAGTGCATACAGGCAGTAATCACTAATCTGGTTATTCTCATCCACGGCAACTACTATTTCATTATATGCAGAAGGAAGTCTTCCCTCCACCACATCATAATTCGAGGTCAGAATCTTCTCGTTATCCGATAATTCAGACCAGACATTGATTCCGGTACTGCCTGCGGACGCATAGCTGTTCATCATGGATGCACCATCACTGTTATCCGTTCCCATCAGGCCTCCCATGCCAATCTCATTAAACACCTGGCTTGGATTTACCTGGTAAACTCCGCGGGAAGTATCCGATTGATAGATATTCAGCTGTGTGGAATAACCATAGGTAATATCGGTGGAAAGTGCTTTGATTCCGTTCTTCTCATCCTCAACAAATACTTTAAAGTCCTTTAAGTTATTTGTCTTGGTTTCTTCCATCAGGGACTTTAACATATTTGACATAATGTTATTGGAATAAATTCTGCGCGGATCCCGTTCCTCCGTACTTCCATCCCCGTTTCCCGTATTCATGCCCATCATAAGCGACATCATACTCGACATATCCATGGTCGTTTCCTGTATGCTGATGGGATAACTGGACAATGCTTCTTCTTCTGTCTTTGTGATATAATTCTGCACACCATTGGACAATGCAAGAATCAGTGCAATCCCGATAATTCCGATCGAACCTGCAAATGCCGTCAGAATAGTTCTTCCTTTCTTTGTCATCAGGTTGTTCATACTCAGTGACAAAGCAGTAAAAAATGACATGGAAGCCTTTTTCTTATTCGTCTGCTTCTCCTGTTCTTTCCCATTCTGCTCATATGGATTGGAGTCATCCACAATCTTTCCATCCAGAAGTTTTATAATTCTGGATGAATATTGCTGTGCCAGTTCCGGATTATGCGTAACCATAATAATCAGCTTGTCTTTGGAAATATTCTTTAAAATTTCCATAATCTGAATACTGGTCTCCGTATCCAGTGCTCCTGTCGGCTCATCCGCAAGAATAATATCCGGATCATTTACAAGTGCTCTGGCAATCGCCACTCGCTGCATCTGTCCTCCGGACATCTGGTTTGGCCGCTTATGCATCTGATCGCCCAGACCAACTTTCTTCAAAGCCTCCATGGCTCGTTCCCGTCTTTCCTTCTTCGATACACCGGAAAGTGTAAGTGCAAGTTCCACATTCGCCAGAACAGACTGATGTGGAATCAGATTATAACTCTGGAATACAAAACCAACGGAATGGTTTCTGTATGTATCCCAGTCCCTGTCTTTAAATTCCTTCGTTGACTTTCCATTAATGATCAGGTCGCCGCTTGTATAATGATCCAGTCCGCCTATAATATTCAGTGTAGTCGTCTTACCGCATCCGGACTGCCCAAGAATAGATACAAACTCATGTTCCCTGAAATCAATACTTATCCCTTTTAAGGCCTGTACCTTCGTGTCGCCGGAACGATATTCCTTGACAATATTCTTTAAACTAAGCATCCTTTTCCCTCCCTCTGATTTATTTTCATTATTATTGTGACAAATTCTGGTATATTTGTCAACAAAATAAATCTAAATAAAAAATAAAAAAGTGCCTATTGACACTTTTTTCTACGATATTCCCATAAAACAATTTTTTCCAGGTACCGCTTGAGGACAATCTGAATCTCTTCTTTCGGGTGGATTGGCCTTACCAGAATGGTATACATATCCGCACGGTTTGCACCAAAAACATCGGTAAACAGCTGATCCCCCACAAATAATGAGTTGGTAATGTCCGTCCCCATGATCTGCATCGCTTTCTGATAGTTTTTGCCGGACGGCTTATGTGCATCATAAATATACGGAGAATCCACCGCCTCTGCAAATGGCTTTACTCTCGGTTCTTTGTTATTCGATATCAGGCAGGTATGAAATCCCATCTTTCTTAATTTTGCAAACAGCTCCACTGCACGTTCGTCCGCCGGGCTTCCATGTGGAACAAGGGTATTATCTATATCAAACAGTACACCGCGGTACCCCCTGACATACAGGGACTTAAAATCGATCTGGTATGTGCTGTCCGCACATTCTTTGGGATAAAATATTTTAAACATCGCTTTTCCTCTCTGGTTATTTTAATAATTTTTTCAACTCGTCCATAAATGTATTCGCATCTTTAAATTCACGGTATACGGATGCAAACCGGACATATGCCACAGAATCATAATCTTTCAGTTTATTCATCACGATTTCCCCGATTAACCGGCTGGAAACCTCCCTGTTTGCTTCTTCCACAAAAATAGTATTCTCAATCTCATCTACCATCTTCTGAATCTGGTCATAAGATACCGATCTTTTATGGCATGCCCGCACGATTGCCGATTCTATCTTTTCTCTTTCGTATGGTTCCCTGCTGTTATCTCTTTTTATCACAATTAAAGGCAGAGTTTCTATTTTTTCATATGTTGTAAACCTTTTTCCGCAGGCATCGCACTGCCGTCTGCGCCGGATGGAATTATTTTCTTCGGATGGTCTGGAATCAATGACTCTGGTATTTTCTTTATTACAAAACGGACATTTCAATCTTTTTTCCTCCTGAATGTATCATACTGGTCTTTCTGCTATTTTATCGTATTTTTCAGCTTTGTCAAGCTGATTATTACCTGGTAACTGCTTTCTCGTCCACTTCCACCAAGACAATGTCTGGACCAATCTGGCGGATGCAGCGGAAAGGAATCACAAATTCTTCTTCTTTTCCGAACAGCCCGAAGCACTTACACTGTCCCGGAATAATTACCGCACAGATTTGTCCGCATTTTTCATCGAATTCAAGGTCTTCGATACATCCAAGCCTTCTGCAGGTACACTCATTAATAACCTCTTTATACCGCAATTCCGACAGTCTTATCATATCATGTACTCCTTTATTTTTTTTCATTGTATTCAGTCTGTCCTCTTTTTATGCAAGGTAATTGCGCATACTTTTCAGTGCATTTTTCTCAAGCCTGCTTACTTGTGCCTGACTGATCTTTAATTCGCCTGCAACTTCTATTTGTGTCCTTCCCTTAAAAAATCTCAAATCAACAATCTGTCTTTCTCTTTCCGGAAGCCGTTTCATTGCCTCATTCAATGAAATTTCCTCGATCCATGCCTCTTCTTTATTCTTCTTATCGCTGATTTGATCCATGACATAAAGGGTATCGCCGCCCTCATTGTATACAGGCTCATATAAAGATACCGGACTCTGGATGGCATCGAGTGCTACTACGATATCTTCCTTTTCGATCCCGATTTCCTCTGCAATCTCCTGTATGGTAGGCTCTTTCTGGTTCTTTTTGACATAATCTTCTTTTGCATAGAGTGCCTTGTATGCAATATCCCTGAGTGACCGGCTCACCCGGATTTGTGAGGAATCTCTCAGATAGCGCCGGATCTCACCTAAAATCATGGGAACTGCATACGTCGAAAACTTTACCTGGAGTGTACGGTCAAAATTATCCAGTGCCTTGATCAGTCCGATACAGCCAATCTGGAACAGGTCGTCCACGTTTTCCCCGGAACCCGAGAACCGCTGTACAATACTCAATACCAGTCTTAAATTCCCATTAATAAATTCTTCTCTTGCCGCTTTATCACCGTTTCCGATTCTGTCGAATAGTTCTTCCTTCTGCTGATTTGTCAGAATTGGTAATTTTGCAGTATTTACGCCGCATATTTCAACTTTATAACATGCCATTTTCCGCCTCCGTTTTTTCTTATTTCTCTCTATAAATCATTCACTGATACAAAAAATTTATACCTGGTAAAATTTAAAAACTTTTTTGAACACAGACAGGCTTTCACGAATATGATACAGTGTAAAACAAATCCGGAGGATTACAACATGAGCGATTTAACTGCAACAAATTGTGGCGGCGGCTGTGGATGCGGTAGCTGCGGCGACGACAATAACTGCTTATTCCTTATTTTAATTTTATTATTCTGTGGCGGCGGCTGCGGAACAAGTGCTTTCAGTAATAATGGCTGTGGCTGTGGCAATGACAGCTGCTTATTCCTTATCCTTCTCCTGTTCTTCTGCGGAGGATTTGGCTCAAACGGATGCAACAGCTGCGGATGCGGCAATAACGTAGGCTTAGGCTGCTAATTCTTTTTCCGGGCAGGCACACTGCCCGGAATATCCAAGATATCCCATGCATAAGATATATCAGATAATCTCAAGGAGCTGCCGATATGGAACATTTTCAGGAAAATCAGAATGATCTCAAACGTATGGAAATGCTGCGTGCCGCACTTCCATATATTCCTGTGTCTATGCAGAAATTTTTAAGTATTTACATCGGACTGGAAGAATTGTTCAATGCAATCCGGATTATCCGGGAAGGACCTGTTCTATATATGGATAGCCTGAATTATCAGCCGCAGAAGCTTGGTAACACAGAAGAGCTTGTAAAAGTACTCCGTGGCTTCTGCTCTCCGAAAGAAAACGAACTGATCGATATGTTTTTTCAAATGTCCAATATGATGAATATGTATGATCAATACAAAGATATGTTCTCCATGTTCACACCGGAACATAATGCCAGTCCGGCCGGGACATCACCATCTGCACCTCAGGCGGCAGTTCAGACAGCACCTCAGATAAATCCTGCAGACATCATGAATATGATGAAGCAGTTTCAGGGCAGCAATGAAATAGATAACCTGTTTAAAGATTTTACTGATTCTAAGAATGGAGATTAATATGAATGAAAAAAATTTATCCGACAATCCGAATCTGAAACAGATCGATGAAAAAAAGCTGATTCTGATTGAATCCTTAGTCGCACAGGCACAGCAGAAAAAGCCAGAAGAGATCCTTCCTTTTTTTCTTGCTGTAAATTCAAAGGCCGCCCAGATGGGAATTTCATTTAACGACACGGAAACAGATATGATTCTAAATGCATTGAAACCCAAAATGTCCTCTGCTGATATACGAAAAATAGATATGATTCGTAATTTTACAAAAATGATGTCTGAAAAGTAAAAAGCAGACCACATATATGTGGTCTGCTTTTTACTGATCGAAATCAACCGAAGTGATTTTATCGCCATCTACAATATTAATCCGGGAAAGGTTAAATTCCTCATCCATAATCTGGATATGATATTCAAAATGAATGTTTCCTTCTTTCTTTACCATGCAGATATAACTTCCATTTTCTTTTCCGTCTATTTCATCGCAGATTTCATCATAGATTTCCATTCCGCTGATTTCATACGGATATCCGGCTGCTTTAATTTTCTCTTCTAAAATACGATAAATCTCTTCCACAGATTATACCTCCACATCTGCTTCATAATCAACACCGTCGATATGAAATCCGAACATTTTATAAAAATCTTCCCAGTAGCCTTCGATATCTGCCAGCTCTGCTACATTTTCCGTTGTAACTTTGTTCCAGATAATAGAAATCTCTTCCTGGACATCCTGACGCATCTCATAATCATCCATGCGGATCATGCCATGATCGTCCGTTACCGGCTCTGCAGCAAACAGCTTATCTTTAAATAATCTGCCCATCTGTTCGATACAGCCTTCATGGATTCCTTTTTTCTTCATCACTTTATATAAAATGGTAAAATAAAGCGGTACAACAGGAATCGCACTGCTTGCCTGCGTCACAAGTCCCTTATTTACGGAAATAAATGCTTTCACACCTTTCTGTCTAAGTTCTTCATTGATTTTTTCCGCATATCCGTGCAGATTTTTCTTTGCCGCACCGATTGTTCCATTGTAATAAATTGGATAGGTAAGTTCCGGTCCAATATAGGAATATGCCACTGTAACAGCATCTTTCGAAAGCACACCCGCATTTTCCAGGGCATTCATCCAGTCATACCAGTCTTCGCCGCCCATAACTTTCTCAGTTGCAAATATTTCTTCCGGTGTGGCAGGGTCAATGACTGCTTCCGAAATCGTATTACCTCTCAGATTCAGGGATTTCTGCTTATATATCTCACCGGTTGTCTTTAATACGGACTGATATACCGTTCCGTCCGCCATGGTTCTCCTCGGAGCTGCAAGGCTGTACACAACCAGATCCACGGTTCCGAGATCGTTCCGTATTGTTTCAATGACCTGATCTTTTATTTCTTTCGAAAATGCATCTCCATTAATGGAATGGGCATATAATCCCTCTTTTTCTGCAAATTCCTCAAATGCTTTTGTATTGTAATATCCCGGTGTTGCAGTCCTTTTTCCGGAAGCTTCTTTTTCAAACATAACACCCAGTGTGTCCGCATGACCGCCAAAAGCAGCTGCGATTCTGGATGCAAGACCGTATCCGGTAGATGCACCAATGACAAGTACTTTTCTCGGACAGTGATTTTCTCCGAGTGCTTTTACATATTCAATCTGTCTTTTTATGTTTTCCCTGCATCCCACAGGATGAGCAGTTGTACAGATAAACCCTTTTACCTTTGGTTCTACTATCATGTATAAAATCCTCCGTTATCTATATATTTCCTGGAAAAAGCCGGAATCCGACGCAGGTTCGTTTCCTTTCAGCAGATGGCTTGTATCACCCATAAACTTTATACGGAATGCCGCATTTCCCTCGCAGACCTGACGGTATGCAGCTGCAATCTGTTCCCCGGTCTGCATAACCGGAGCATCCAGCCATCTGTCTTTATCGTACAGCAATGGCTCTTTTGTCCAGTATTCCGGCATAAAATCCCATGCAATCCGATCCTGCCCAGTTGCCGGATCTTTAACCGGATAAAAGAATTCTCTTAACCAGTCCTTTTCCTCTGCGGTTCTGTTTAATTTATCCATGGAATATGCGGCTGTATCCTTTGCCCTGCCAAGCGGAGAACAATAAAAATCCTTCACATCCCATTTTACTACACGGTGTGACAGAAGTTCTGCTTCTCTTCTTCCCTTTTCTGTCAATGTGTCATTGACATAGTCCGGAGCACCATGCCGGATAAATATTATCTTCATCTTATCTCTCCTGTTTATACAAGATTTACAACGGGATCCTGAAGCGGTGCTGATTCCTTCAGCTCCTGAATATACAACACCGGTCCGTTTCCATCATATTCCTCGTTAAATTCGTCCACAATTGTAAATACAATATCAATCCACTGCTTATTTACTAAATTTGATGCTCCGTCATATTTACAGAACACACCCATAAAGACCAGATCTTCCGCACAGCAGTTCATTGCCGGTCTTCCTGCTACAAAAGCATTCTTTGCCATACCCGGTTCACGCATTGCCATCGCCTTTACATGAAACTTCTTTCCGGCATATCTTCCCGGATTGTCCCACATATCAACAAACCAGATTCCAAACTGATCCGGCTTAATCTCGACAAGCGGTGCCGTTAAATCGAATGGCAGATCCTCATCTTCCACCGGAAGATCAATCTCGCCCTCTGCATCTTCAAAGACAACCTCAATGGCTGGATTAATAGACTTGATGCTTCTCTTAAAACCGGTAAGCTTCTGTGTTTCCAGCCCGTCACAGCGGTTCATGATTAATAATTCGGAATTTCTTATCATATCCGCAAACAGTACACGCATATTTGCAAAATAGGTTTCAAATGTGGTGCCGTCCGCCGTAATGAGCTGCTGCTGCATCTCCCAGTTGGACGGAAGAATAATCTCTTTGCAGCTCCATGTTCCGTTATATTCAATTAAAATTCTCTCCGGTTTATACTGCTTATCCAGTTCTTTTAATGTTGTAAGGTTAAAATCAGTAAAATCATCCAACACTTCCACAACTACATTTTTTTCCTTCAGTGCCTCGATATCATATTCTTCTTCACCTTCTTCACACACAATCAGAAGGGTTGTATCATCGGAATAGAAATAATCCTGATTTAATGTAAAGTTAATAAACTGGGTCTTTCCGGATTCCAGGAATCCGTATATCATATAGACCTGTTTTTTGTTATTCATAGCTCTGCCTCCCTAGCCTAAAAATATCTCTTCTAATTCATCCTCTGTATAACCTGCCGCAATCACAACAACCTTTCCTGTATAGTCAGGATTGCCCATACGGATATCAAACTGGCCAGGTACATAATCAAAGTAAATCCACTGATCGCTTTCTGCATCTTTTACGATTCCCTTTGAACGCAGAATCGTTCCTTTGGATTCCTGCTCAAATTTATCAAAAATTGCTTTGAGTTTATCCTTTGTAAATGCATTTCCTGTCTCTGTTCCCCAGCTTGTAAATACATCATCTGCATGATGGTGATGATGATGCTCATGATCATGGTCGTGACAATGGCACTCTTCTCCGTCCGCATGATGGTGATGATGTTCTTCGTGGTCGTGGTGATGATGATGCTCATGATCGTGATCCTCATCATAGCAATGGCACTCTTCTCCATCTTCGTGATGGTGATGATGTTCTTCTTCATGGTCGTGGTCGTGATGATGATGTTCCTTCTCATGTTCTTCTTCTGCACGTCTGAGCATTTCTTCCAGACTGGTTGTGTGATTCAATGCAGCCAGAAGGCTTTCTTCATTTAACTGTTCTACCGGTGTGGTAACAATAGCTGCATCTGCATTATGTTCTTTTACAATCGCAAGTGCTGCGTCTGTCTTTCCTTCTTTTGCAATATCAGTTCTGCTGAACACAATCGTAGATGCATATTCAATCTGATTTACATAGAATTCACCAAAGTTCTTTAAATACATCTTACATTTGTTCACATCAAGAACGGTGATCCGGTAACCAATCTCCAGATCCACTTCATCTTTGACACCGTCAACCGCTCTCATAACATCGGAAAGTTTTCCAACTCCGGATGGTTCAATGATAATTCTTTCCGGATGATAAGTCTCAACAACTTCTTTTAAAGATTTTGAAAAATCACCTACCAGGGAGCAGCAGATACAACCGGAATTCATTTCCTTAATCTCAATGCCTGCTTCTTTTAAAAAGCCTCCGTCAATGCCGATCTCTCCAAATTCATTCTCTATCAGAACAACGTTCTGATTCCTGTATACAGTTTTTAATAACTTCTGAATTAAAGTTGTTTTTCCTGCACCTAAAAAACCTGAAATAATATCTACTTTTACCATTGTATGATCCTTCTTTCTATAATATTTGCTGTTAGCAGAAAAACCGTAGGAAAATCCTACGGTTCATATCATGCCGGTGGCGGGACTTGAACCCGCACTATGTTGCCATAAACAGATTTTGAGTCTGCCGCGTCTGCCATTCCGCCACACCGGCCTGTCTCAATGACTAGAGTAGTATAGCATATCCGTCCTGTTTATGCAAGCATTTTTTTGGAAATTTTCGCATATCTACCGCTGCATGTTTTCTCTCCGCTCTGCCTCTGAATAAACACATCCGCAGTAATTCTGACGGTATAATTCATATTCTGCTGAAAGTTCCACCGAGCGTTTATAACCGTTTTTCTTCTTAAAATCTGAAACGAGATATGGCACATGATAAATTTCCGCCAGTTCCGTTCCGATGGAATTTAACAGCGGTGCATTTTTTAACGGACTAATGGATAATGTCGTGGTAAAGAAATCAAACCCTTTCTCTTCCGCCAGTTTTGCGGCATATTCCAGTCTCAGGCGGAAACACTTTTCACATCTTCTTCCGCCTTCTTTTTCTTTCTCCAGCCCTTTAATCCTGCTGTAAAAATCATCCGGTGTATACTCTGTGTCCATAAAAGAAACCGGATAACGTACCGGCAGGCTCTGTATAAGCCGTCTCTGCTCTTCAATCCGGTACTTATATTCGCTCTCTGGAAAAATATTCGGATTATAATACAGAACCGTAATCCTGAAATAGTCCGACAGATATTCGAGCACATAGCTGCTGCATGGTGCACAGCAGCTATGCAGCAGTAATGATGGTACTTTTTCCTCTTTCTGAAGTTCTTTGATCAGGTCTTCCATTTCTTTCTGATAATTTCTCTTGTTCATAGTCTTAAAAATACTTTCTGCTTCCCCATAAATTTCTCTTTTTCAAATCCAGATATTCAGAATAAGCACGCTCTAAAATCTGTTTCTCATTGGAAAACTTCAAAAGATGATATGCCTCAATATATTTATAATATCCTGAATCCTGAAAATATTCCTCGCGTTGTGGCTTGCTGTAATAACTGTCAGCCATCATCAGATACCAGTGAACGTCTTTTTCTACAATATCTTCCGGAGCAGAAAATGTATACTGACTTTTCCCGATATACTTGATTACTGAAGCACTTACACCGCTTTCCTCGCGGACTTCCCGCAGGGCTGTTTCTTTATATTCCTCACCAGCCTCCACTGTCCCTTTCGGCAGTACCCATCCTTCATATTTATTTCTGATATTTTTATAAAGGACCAATATCTTACCTCGAAAAATCACCACACCGCCACAGCTTGTTGCTTTTATCATGTTGCATTTCCTCCTGACTCGGTGTGTTTTACCTGTTATATAGTATAACTTATTTTTTCTTACTAATCAAGAACTTTCAGAACCTGTCCGGCGATGGTAACTGCTGGTGCCGGATAAGTACCATCCGGTATATTTTCAGTCACTACTACGATCGTATAATTTTCTTTGGTATCTTTCTGCTCTGCAAATCCGATAAACCAGGAATTTGAATTTCTCTCACTATCAATTTCTGCAGTTCCCGTTTTTCCGTATACCATAAGATTTGCATACTGGTTTAACCTTGTTGCTGTTCCATATTTTATTACAGAAGCCATATAAGTCTTTAACTTTTCTGCCATCTCCGGCTCAAATAACTCTTTGTATTCCTTTGCCGGATATTTTTTTATTTCTTTTCCCGCATCATTCTGCACCGATTCAACCAGACGCGGTTTCATTGCCGTTCCACCATTTGCAATAGCACTTACAAGAATGGCCGCATGCATGGGAGATATCAGTGTTTCACCCTGTCCGAACATGGTCTGTGCTTTTACAAAATCAGAATCACTTTCCTGGAGTTTAAAGGAACTTTTTCCGGACTGTAGTTTTACAGGCAATTCCTTTCCAAAGAGCAGTTCACTGCAGGTTTCCTGAAATTTCTTAACAGAGAGAGTTTTTCCAATATTTACAAACGAACAGTTACAGGAATACGCAAACGAATTCATAAGGCTTACTGTACCATGTGATTTTCCATTATTACAGTTAATAGTATTTCCGTCTACTTCTATACTTCCGGTACAGTCATAGGAATAATTCTCCTCATCACCGCCTTCTTTTAAATATTCATACAGGGTAATGAGTTTAAAGACAGAGCCTGGTGTATACAATCCCTGTGTTGCACGATTTAATAATACGGAAGAACCATCCGCATTAATCTCATCCCAGTTCTCAGAAACCGTGTTCGGGTTATAATCCGGTCCTGAAACCATTGCTTTAACAGCTCCGGTTTTGCTGTTCATTACAATTACCGCCCCATCATAGCCATCCAGTGCATTGTATGCTGCGGCCTGTATCTCACTGTCCAGTGTGGTGATCAGGCTGTCGCCGGCATCCTTCTTTCCGCTGAAATCATTGATAATCTTCGTCATTGCTCCGGTATTGGAAGAAAGCAGTTCAAAATTATACGCAGATTCCAGTCCGTACTGTCCCTGTCCGATACTTCCGACTACATGACAATATTCTTCGCTATATGGATAGTAACGGTACTCTTCTCCATTCGAATCCGTCGAGGTCGTTGCCAGAAGTTTATTATCAGAAGAATAAATATTTCCACGCGTGACGGATTTTGCCAGGAGATTCTGCAGTTTATTATAGGGATTATTAATCAGCTCCCTGCTGGAATATCCCGCAAAGTATGCAAAATAAACAACAAGAATCAAGAACAGTCCCATAAATATATATGTGGCAGTAAGAATATCTTTATTCAGTTTTTTTGTATTGTTTTTTTTCGGTTCCAGAGATTTTTCCTGTTTCTCCGGTATTTTCTTTAATTTCTTTTCCATCATAAATATTGAACCCCTGTATAATTGCAAACATTAATAGTGTCGATACCAGCGAACTGCCTCCGTAACTGAGCAGCGGCAGTGTAACACCGGTGGACGGAATCAGCTTTACCGCACCGCCAACCGTCAAAAACACCTGAATTCCATAGATGACTGCCATTCCAAAACAGGTCAGTTTATAAAAATGATCACTGCATTTGAACGCAATCCTTATCATAATGACAAAAGTATGGAAGCATAACAGGAGCAGTGCTAATGCGAAAAATCCGCCCATCTCTTCTGAAATGGCAGAAAAGATGAAATCCTGTTCCACAACCGGAATATAATTCGGATTTCCGTCATACAATCCCATACCAAAAAACGAACCGGTTCCGATTGCAAAGATGGACTGGGCGATCTGATATCCGTTATTATCAATAATATCCCATGGATTCAGCCATGCCGCAACTCTCACCTGCACATGGGAGAACAGCAGATATGCAATTCCGGCAGCCACACATCCGGCAAGCAGTCCCGCAGGCAGGATAATTTTCTTTCCCGTAGCTACATAGACCATGAACAGATATGCCACCGAGAAAATCAATGCACTTCCCAAATCTTTTGACAATACCAGAATAATGATATGGATGCAGCACAGAACAGACGTAATTACCACATTTTTAATATCTGCCCTGCGGTGCAGCATCCCGGCAATAAACATCGGATAAGTAATTTTGATAAACTCTGACGGCTGCACGGAAATAAATCCGAAACTCAGGGATAATTTCGCACCATAGGTAACATTCCCGATGACCAGTACAATGAGCAGCAGCAGTATGCCAAATGCCGCATAGGAATAATAATAATTCCGGAAGAATTTAACTTTGGAAATGATATAGGGAACGATCAATGTAATCACTAGTGTAACCGCTCCCATTACAAACTGACGCAGTGCCTTTGTGTAAGAAATTCTCAGCAGAATCAGAGAGCCAATAGAAAGCATCAGCCAGATATTCATCAGCAGAAATTTATTTGATTTCGGATATATTTTACAGTAAATGAATACAATAACCAGCATAACAATATAGCTGACCAGGCAAAGCACCAGTGCATTGATGGACTTTGTCTTCAGCCATGTTGTTATGGTATACATCATATAAATCACGGAAATAATAATCCCTTCATAATAGAACAGCTTTCTTTTTCCGGCTTTGCTGATATTTCCCATTGATAAGAAAGCAATTATCATATAGATACATATCAGAATGATGGATAAATATCTTGTTGCTGCTGAAAACACATCTGTCATATCTATAAAACTCCTCTCTTAAAATGCCCTTTCGTGTATCCTCTCTGTATTTCCGTTCCATTTCCTTTCCCGGTAAACAGATCTAGGATATTTTTACACTGTTCTGCTGTTTCTGTCGTAAACGAAAATCTTACAGACAAAGGACGGATTTCTCTCCAGTCTTTCTCATCTTCAAGCAGCCATAAAACTTCCGGATAATACAGAATATTGTAACAGTATCTGCACACGGTATGAACAGTAAGATTCTGTCCCTTCCGATCTGTCAGTCTGATATTTTCCGTTTTTCCATCACAACGGCTGCCGGTTTTCTTAATACATCCGGCAGAAAACATTACCGGTATTGCACCGTAAATTTCCAGTTCTGCTGACGCATCGCAAAATCCTGCCAGTTCCCTGTGATTCAGTTCTTTAGAACATACGTTTTCATCTATGCCAAGACTTTTCAAATATTCCTTTGTTCTCCGGTTATAGCAGTAAATCTGACTGTCAGATATTATGTTTTTCCCGGAAATACTTGCTTCCTGCTCTTTTAACCAGAAGAAGGATTCCAGATTTCTTACCAGAAAACCTGACACTCTATCGGACTTCATGAGTTCCAGATATGCCTCCATCTTTTTTTCCGTTTCCCCGCGGAAAATATAGGGAAGTGCAAGGTAAATACCGACACTGCCGTTCAGAAGAAGTTCTCTTAACTGTGGAACGTCAAATTCTGCCAGTTCCACATAGATTCTCGTGACTGAAGGATGGTCTGAAATACAGCGGTACTGTTCCATGTTGGAAACCAATACGGACACGGCAGGCTCCCTGTCCTTTTTATCCTCCAGTTCTTCCATCCATTCCTGCTTTTGCGGAAGAACCGCATCCCTTCTCTGATAAGAGGCTGACAGCTCCTGTCTGAGTGTTTCAAAAGCATTTCTTCTTAATGCTTTTAATTCTCCCACCGGAACAAAAATATCCTCTCCCACATGAAGTTTTAAGTTTTTAAATACAAACCCGGAAGTTCCGGTCTGCATCATCTTCTTACGGATATCTTCTTCAATCAGCGGACTGCTCTGTGCCTTCTGCACAACTGCCCCGTATTCTGTAATCTCCGTATCCAGACAGCGGATGGTAAGTGATGCTTTTTCGCCCTCACAGAATATGGCTTCGCCGCATACACTTATCGTATCTTCCGGCTGCAGATAATTTGCATTTAATTCATCAATCAATGCATTATTTCTTATTCTTGCCACTTCCCTGGAACGCAGTGCGGATTCTTTCAGGGACTGTGCATCCTGAAAACGGTTCCGGATACGGAGAATTTCTCCTGGAGCCATCGGCTGTCCAAGTGTATAATTAAAGGATGCGTTTTTTACATCAAATTCCAGCACATCGCCTTTATTCAATGCTTCCGTTATTCTGACTGCTATGTTCTGTCTATTCAGTTCCGTTATCAGTCCGACTGCCACACCACAGTGATTCGGCCGGTCGATGGACATCATGTCTTTGGAATTATGTCTGATATAGTATCCATCCGTAAATCCGCCCCTGTTATAAATATCCTTCAATTGTAAAATATCCGCTTCCTCAACGTGATAATGCTCCCTGCCTTTTTCCAGATACAAATCCACATATTTCCGGTACATCCTTGTCACACTTGCCACATATTCCGGTTTCTTCATTCTTCCCTCTACTTTCAGGGAATATACCCCACTGTCAAGGATATCCGGGATCAGTGACAGGGTACATAAATCTTTGGGACTGAGAAGATATTTCTTCCCTTTTATGCCATCAGTTTCATAGGCAAGCCTGCATGGCTGTGCACACCGCCCGCGGTTTCCGCTTCTTCCTCCGATCATGCTGCTTAACAGACACTGGCCGGAATAGCAGTAACACAACGCACCATGCACAAAGCTTTCAATTTCCAGTCCGGTTGCCTGGTAAATCCTGTTGATTTCTTCCAGGGAAAGTTCCCTCGCCGTTACAATCCTTGTAACTCCAAGCCGTTTTAATTCCCTGCCAAAATATGGTCCTGTCACATTCATCTGGGTGCTGGCATGAACTGGAAGGGACGGAAAATATTCCCGGATAAACTTCAACACACCGAGATCCTGTACAATAACAGCATCCAGTCCATGCTCATATGCCGGCAGCAGATACGGATACAAATCCTGTTCCAGTTCCTGCTCTTTTAACAGGGTATTGATGGTAAGATAAAACTTTTTTCCATGCAGATGGGCATAATCAATCGCATCCAGAAGTTCATCCCCGGAGAAATTAACCGCCGAAGCTCTTGCCCCGAACATTGCCCCTCCGGCATAAACAGCATCCGCCCCTGCCAGAAAAGCAGCTTTCATACATTCAAAAGAACCTGCCGGAGCTAGAATCTCCGCCTTCTGTGCCGTAGTACTATTCATTCTTCTCTTCCTGCTCCTTCTTTCTGCCATCCTCGTTTTCCTGAAGCTCACGGTCCATCAGTTCCATTGCACTTTCCAGTTCCGCTGACAGATGCCTGTTCTCTTTTTCCTTTGATTCCATCTGTCTGTGGAGTTCTTCGAGTTCCTGCTCCAACGTATCAATCCGTAGTCTTGCCGTTACCAGTTCATGCTTTACATCGTATAACTGTCTGTCCCTGGATTCCGAATCCGTCTGGATGGATTCCGCCTGATTCTTTGCCTTAAAATAATCATCCGCAATATTGATATCCAGCAGGACATTTTTCATCTCCTGGCTTAATCTGGAATAATTTTCCTCGGCCGCAAATGAATTTATCTTTTTATTTACATAAGTTGCTATTTTCTGAAGATATTCCGGACTCTCATATCCGCTTAGCCGGTATACCTTTCCGTTTATAATTACTTCTGCATCGTTTTTTGTAGACATACTATCCTCCAAAGTTCTCTATTTTTCTTCCCTGTATGGCAGTCCCAGATGCTGATAAGTCAGTTTCGTTGCCATACGCCCGCGTGGTGTCCGGATCAGGAATCCGTTTTTTATCAGATATGGTTCATATACATCCTCTAATGTTCCGGAATCTTCCCCGATCGCAGCCGCCAGTGTATCCAGTCCGACCGGTCCTCCGTCGAATTTCTGAAGGATAGTTTCCAGAATCGTGCGGTCGCCGTTGTCCAGCCCGTACCGATCCACATCCAGAAGATTCAAAGAAAACTCTGCAACTTCTTTCGTAATCCTGCCATCGTATTTTACCTGTGCAAAATCACGGACACGCTTTAACAGACGGTTTGCCAGTCTCGGTGTTCCTCTCGATCTCCTGGCAATCTCATTTGCACCGTCCGGATCAATCCACACACCAAGCACATCGGCAGAGCGGTTGATTATCTCGCCTAACTGTTCCACACTGTAAAATTCCAGCTTATTCACGACACCAAACCGGTCACGCAGCGGTGCCGTAAGAAGTCCGGCCCTTGTTGTTGCCCCGACAAGGGTAAATTTCGGCAAATCCAGACGAATTGCTCTTGCCGTTGCACCCTTTCCAATCATAATATCGATGGCATAATCTTCCATCGCCGGATACAGGACTTCTTCTACCTGACGGTTTAAACGATGTATTTCATCAATGAATAATACATCCCCTTCCCGCAGATTGTTCAGAATCGCTGCCATCTCCCCCGGTTTTTCAATCGCAGGACCGCTGGTAATCTTGATATTCACCCCCATTTCCTCTGCAATAATACAGGCAAGTGTGGTTTTTCCAAGTCCCGGAGGTCCGTAGAACAGGACGTGATCCAGCGATTCTTTTCTCGATTTCGCCGCTTCAATATATACTTTAAGATTATTTTTTACCTTATCCTGGCCAATATACTCCGTCAGTCTGGATGGTCTTAATTTATTTTCCATTACAGATTCTTCATTGGAAGATAATTCTGTATTTATAATCCTTTTTTCCATTCTATCCGCACCTTTACCTGCCTACTTAAGCATCTGTTTTAATGCAAGCTTTAACAGTTCTTCCACAGACATTCCCTCTGCTATGCTGCACTGTCTGACCGCACGCATGGCATCCGTCTGCGAATAGCCAAGTGCCGCAAGTGCCAGAACTGCCTCATTAATAAGTTCCGTATTTCCCGTATTGCTTACAATCTCCGGTTCTTCCGAAGTATTCAGCATATCTTCTACCTTTAATTTATCTTTCAGTTCCAGAATCACTTTCTGTGCTGTCTTTGCTCCGACCCCGGGAGCTTTTGAGATAGATTTGCTGTCGCCTGCCATAATAGCATACCGCAGATCATTTCCTGTCATAACACTCAATATTGCAATTCCGGCTTTCGGGCCAATCCCGCTGACCGTAATCAGCTGCCGGAACACTTCCAGCTCATCTCTTGTAAGAAATCCATACAATTGCATGGCATCTTCCCTTACATTCAGATGTGTATGTAAGGTCACGCTATCACCGGCCGATAAAGCTGCCAGAACGGATGAACTTGTAAATATCCTGTATCCCATACCCTGATTTTCCAATATCACACTGTCATCCAGCAGATCTGACACAGTTCCTTTTATAAATGCAATCATATTCTTTCTCCATCTTAATTTATTCTCTTTATCATAACATGAATCGAACATATTTTCAATCAAAATCTAAAGTTTACGGAATAGCAGTCTCGGAATCGGTCTATAATAAAACCCGCTAAGGAAGCTGGTTGAAATACCATTGTCCGCTCTGTGAAAAATCGTCTGCAGTAAAGCCTCCTGTTTTGCTGCAGCTACTCTTAAGCAGAGACGAGGATTCATCTTTGTTTGACAGGTTCCATGCAATATAGCCGATTCCGTCCTTATTCAGCAGATTCATCCACTCTGCTGCCGACTCATTATCAAGGCTGCCGTTTCCGGATGCATCACAGATGCTGAATTCCGTAACCAGAACCGGAAGTCCCCTGCTGTAAGCCGTATTCAGCTTTTCCCGGATGGAATCCTTATGGGTTGCCGCATAAAAATGAAGTGCATACATAATATTGCTATATCTGCTGCCAAGCGGTGACTGTGATACCACATCCACGTCCTGGGACCAGGTCGGAGTTCCCACAATAATAACCGCATTTGCATCATTGTTTCGAATCACATCAATCACGGTTTCCGCATAAGATTTGATCTCACTCCATTCCACCCCGCCATTTGGCTCATTGCAGATTTCATACAGGACATTCGTCTGGTTCGCAAAGGTTCTTGACATTTCATCAAAAAATTTCACTGCGTCATCCTTATAGGTATTCGGATTGCCCTCACTTAACACATGCCAGTCAATCACGACATACATTCCCTGCTCTGTGGCAATCTGTACACCTTTCTTTACCAGATCCTTTAATTCCTGCTTATTTCCGCCGGTACAATATCCGTTGTACTCACTGGTATATAATGCAAGACGAATCGTATTGACTCCGTAACTCTTCAGGGATGCAAACGCCTCACTGTTTACATATTCCGGAAACCAGCTAAGCCCGTGGGTACTCACACCCCTGATCTGGAAAATATTTCCCTGGCTGTCATACAGATTCGTTCCCGATACATGCAAGGAACCAGAAGTATATGTGGTCTGATTTTCCTGCGGATCCTGTGCTGCCTGTCCGGTAGTCTCTTCCTCGCTGCTGCCCTGATTCTCCGTATTCTCCGTAACATTATTTTCCGGTTCATCCACAGTCACGGCAGTAGTTTCTTCCATCGATACGCACTGGGACACTCCTTCCGTCTTAATGCTGTATTTTACAAGATCCGGATATTGATCTGCATACAGAATCACTCCGGTTTCCTTCGTTTCTCCCGGCTGAAGCTCCTGTGTATATGCCACCGGTCCAATCAGAATCCTGTCGTCATATTCCGTATACACACCGCCCCAGCTATCAGAAACATACACCGTTCTATCAAAGTTCAGCACCAGTTCCCATCCGGAAATCGTATGGTCACTGATATTCCTGATGACAATATTGTACTGTACATAACGATCCCCATTTGCGGACCAGCTGTTTCCTGCCGTAATGTCCGCCTGTAGAAGTTCTGTCTGTCTCACTTCCGAACCATCTTCCATAACATCATATGTATAAGTTGTATCCTGCTGCACTGTAGTGGTCTCCGGTATGGTCGTTATCTCCTGCGTTGTCTGCGGTGCATCCGTCGGAGATGCCGTTTCATAAAATACAACCTCATTATCCACAGTCAGATCCCTTGAAATCAGAATTGCAAGAACCGTAATACACAGTCCTGCAACGATAATACAGGAAATAAAAATGCCAAGATCCAGCTTCGATGCAGTCAGATTTTCCTTTGCCCTTTGTAATATTTTTTTCATTTAATTTGTATTTCCCTCATTTCTTAACTTCTCAACAATTTTCTCAAAATGCATGGAATGGGATGCCTTTACCAGAATGACATCCTTCTCCTGAACCATAATATCCAGATATTCGAGAAGATCCTCCAGTGTTTTATAATAATAAACCTGTGTAGCCGCTCCGCTGTCACGGATTCCCTGATAAGTATTTTCACTCAGTTCACCGGCAAGAACTGCCATATCAATCTGCTTTTCCTTGAAATACTCCCCAAGCTGGTAATGCAGTTTCTTCTCATCCGCACCCAGTTCAAACATATCACCGAGAATTGCCACCTTTCTTTCTTCCGCGTTATTCAGCACATCAAGTGACGAACGCACCGAAACCGGATTGGCATTATAGCAGTCATCTATAATGGTATATTTCTCTGTTTCAATGATATGCAGACGACCACCCACGGACTGTATATTCTCGATTCCCTGACGGATTTCTTCCGCACCAAGTCCGAGGATTTCCCCAACTGTTGCTGCTGCCATCGCATTATATACCATATGCTTTCCCGGAAGCGGAATTTTAACCTCTATCTTCTTATCTTCCTTCTTCAGAAAAATTACAGCCTTTGTTCCATAAATGCCGTTTGCTTCCACGGATTCCGCATATACATCTGCATTGCGGTTCATACCATAATACACTGGTTTTCTATTCTTTACCTCTTTTACGGAATACAGCTTATCATCATCCATATTCAGAACGGCAACCGCATCCCTGGATGCAAAATCGAAAATTTCCGATTTCGCTTTTAAAATACCGTCCCTGGATCCAAGATTTTCCAGATGGCAAAGTCCGATATTTGTCATGACACAGATATCCGGTCTTACCATATAGCTGAGCCTGTGCATTTCCCCAAAATCACTGATGCCCATCTCGATCACTGCAACCTCATGAAAATCCCTGATTTTAAATAAAGTCAACGGAACACCGATTTCATTATTAAAATTTCCTTCGGTCTTTAACACCTTATACTTCTGTCCGAGAACCGATGAAATAAATTCTTTTGTACTTGTTTTTCCAACACTTCCGGTAATTCCGACAATTTTCGTATCCAATCCTTCCCTGTAATATGCCGCCAGTTTCTTCAAAGCTTCCAGGCTGGACTCTACCAGAATATATGGTCTGTCCGTATCCAGTTTCCGTTCTGCAATCATTGCAAGTGCATCCTTTTCAAAAACATCCCGGGCAAAATCATGCCCGTCCACATGCTCTCCCTTTATGGCAACAAAAATATAATTCTTCCCTACCTGCCTGGAATCAATTACGACTCCTTCCGCCTCTGTATCTGCCGGAATATTTTCACCGTGAAACAATTTTCCCTCTACCGCTTTCGCAATATTTTCCAATGTTAAATTCTTCATTTTTCCATCTTTCTTTCTATAATCTGCAAATTTATTATTTCCATGAAGTTCTCTGTGCCAGTGATACCTCAATGAGTTTCTCGCATAAATCCGGATAGGATATTCCAATTACGGCTGCTTCCTGCGGCATAAGGCTGGTCGGTGTCATTCCCGGAAGTGTATTTGCTTCCAGGCAGTAGCAGTTCTCCTCTGCATCCGTTAAAACATCCACCCTGCAATATGTATTCAGTCCCAGTGCCTTTGCTGCCTGTAGGGCTGCCTGCTGTATCTTATTCTTTAATTCTTCTGTTACATTAGCCGGGCAAATCTCATCCGTCGCCCCCGGTGTGTATTTATTCTTATAATCATAAGTGCCTGCCTTCGGTATAATTTCTATCACCGGCAGAGCCTCTGTTCCAATGATTCCAACGGAAAATTCCCTGCCCTTCACACATTCTTCCACAACAAGTTCGTCTTCATAGGCAAATGCCTGCTCCAGTGCTTCCTTATACTCTTTCTCGTCATTGGCATAAAAGACACCTACGCTCGAACCTCCGCAGCTAGGCTTTACGACGCATGGGTAGGACATTTCATAAACAGATAATGGCTGGAATGCTTTTCCCTTTACTACAGTAATTCCCTTTGCCATCGGTACATGTGTCGCCTGGAAAATCTGCTTTGTCACGGATTTGCTCATAGCCATGGCACTGGAAAGATAATCGGCTCCTGTATATGCAATTCCCAAAAGATCAAGCACCGCCTGCACTTTTCCGTCTTCACCGTTTGCACCATGCAGTCCCAAAAATACAACGTCTGCCTTCCGGCATGCTTCCATAACATTCGGTCCGAAGAATTCTTTCCGCTGTGCCTTAATCTGTTCCAGCTGTTCCGATCTCTTTCTAATATCCGCAAGCACGGCATCCACATCATACTGCTCCTGCGAAAACAGATGTTCTGTATCCAGTGTATCATCTCCAAGAAATACATCCAGAAGAATGGCTTTATGCCTCTTTGTGTTTAATGCCTTACAAATTCCCTCACTCGAAATCAGGGATATATCTCTCTCGGTGCTTGTTCCACCGCATAATACAACAATGTTCATAGTAACCTCCAAATATTTATTTCAACCTATTTTACTCAATATAGCTATAAAATACAAGATGAATCTTCTCAAAAATCATCTTAAAATCTGTTATGCAGAAAATAACACGGCTGGCAAATCCGATAACGGTAGCCGATCGGCAGAATTTTCCCACATTCCTTACAGGTACGGATATATTCTTTTTTATCCTCGGACAGATATGCCATGATAATATTCTGGACATTTTCCCGCTCTTTTTCCAGACGTGGCAAATCCATGTTTTTCCCCAGCCGTACCGAAAACTGATGATACAGATCCAGCATTTTATAATATGTTTCATACTTTACCAGTCCCATGCCGCTGCACATCTGCAGGGAAGGGAATGTGAGAAAACGGTCCGCCGTATAAGTTTTACAGTAATATTCCCACAGATCAATGATATCTTTGTTCTTGATATCAATGGAGCAGGTCAGCATACGGAACAGAATGTGTTTATTTTCAAATCCATCAATTTCTTTTTTGACATTATATGCCTTCTCATACAAAAACAGAATGGAAGTAATGTCAATCTTCTCAAACGGCGGCTCCGGCTGTACGGACTTCCAAATTTGCAGAATCGTATTCATCGGTTCATCCATATCAAGAAGAATATGCGGAAATCCCAGTGTTACTTTTGTAAGTTCCGTGTTTGCCGTTCCAATCTGTTCCCGGATAAAGTCAAGTCCATCCGGGGAGCAAGCCGTGACATATCCCCTGTCGTACAGTCCGTATCTTCCAGCACGTCCTGCGATCTGTTTTACTTCTGCCGGTTTTAACGGTCTGGTTTCTTTTCCGTCAAATTTATCCGTCTGCATAAACACAATCCGGCGTACCGGAAGATTCAATCCCATACCGATGGCATCCGTAGATACAATCACACCCGTCTCTTTTTCCGTAAACAGATGCACTTGCCTTCTGCGGATCTGTGGCGGCAGGCTTCCATAAATGACACTGACTGACATTCCTTCTCTTTCCAGTCTTCCTGCAATATCCAGCACCGCTTTTTTGGTAAATACAATAAGGGCATCCCCATGTCTGACATCTTCCGGAAAAGAAAACGGTTCTTCTTCGCACACCAGTTCGGTCTTCCGGTGGTACCGCTCTATCCTGTAAGTGTCGTGACACAGGGAAATCAGATGGGTAATAACCGGAATGGCATCTTCACTCATGCAGATATGAATTTCGTCCGCACGAATCCCGAGTATCGCCCTAGTCCAGGAATGTCCCCTCTCCGGATCTTCGATCATCTGAGCCTCGTCGATGACGGCAATATCGTATTCCTGCGATGTATCGAGCATTTCGACAGTAGCGGAAATAACCCTGCTTTCCGGCTGTACAATGCTCTCCTCTCCCGTAACCATGCTGCAGGGCAGCAGTTCTGACATTTTCTCATACACTTCCAGTGCGAGCAGCCGCAGCGGCCCGAGATAGATTCCCTTTTCTGCCTGCTTTAAGCATTCCAGGGCATGATAGGTCTTTCCACAGTTGGTTGGACCGGCATGCAATATGAAATGCCGTTTTTTCTGGAGTGCTTCCGGGAATTCCATCTCCGGACGTTCCGGAACAAGTCCCATAATCTCTTCTTTGATTTCAAACTTAGAATAATCTGCACACAGACTGTCGAGCGAATGTGTACAGATCCAGAATGGTTTCTCTGCCCGGAGAAATCCAAGAAACTTCTCCGTAACCAGCTCCTTCCTGTCACTGCTCATATTGCAGAGTTCAGCCTTTACAAGTGTCGGAATCAGCTGATCTCGCAGCTTCATCATAAGCACCGGATCGTTTTTATGAAACGCAACCGCAGCTATATTCTTAATCTGCCGGTGAAAATCTTCCAGCCTTGCTGCCTTGACATGAGTATGTGTAAGTCCGTTTAATTCCCTGCCAAGCATTGTGCATTGTTTCCGGCAGATATCCAGTCTGCCGCTCTTATTTCCGTTCCTGCCCCTGTTCTTTCCTTTATGAATTGCATTTTCTTTGTACTGCGCATAATAGAATGATGCTATTTTCTCTTCCTGTACCATATTTCCTCCATTTCCTGACTTCTGGTAATCATACTCTTAAGAATACCACGTTTTTCTGCTTTTTTAAAGGATAAAAAGTTTTTTTCATTCCCTGTTGTGACGACTGCTTTTTTCTGCTATACTATCTAGGAAATTTATTAAATTTACAGAACGGAGGACTTAACTTATGAAGCTTTGGGGTGGACGTTTCACCAAAGAAACAAATCAGTTAGTACATAATTTTAATGCTTCCCTTCCTTTTGACCAGAAATTTTATCATCAGGATATTGAAGGAAGTATCGCACACGTTACCATGTTAGCCGCTACCGGTATTCTGACTGGGAAGGAAAGAGATGTCATTATTGACGGATTAAAAAGCATCCTTGCAGATATTGAAAACGGAACTCTTGTATTCACGGAAGAACATGAAGATATTCATTCTTTTGTAGAAGCACATCTGATTGAACGTGTCGGGGATACGGGAAAGAAACTGCATACCGGAAGAAGCCGTAACGACCAGGTTGCCCTTGATATGAAGCTTTATACAAGGGATGAAGTACTTCATACAGATGCCTTGTTAAAAGAACTGTTAGAAGAACTTCAGGTAATTATGAAAGAAAATATCGAGACTTATATGCCGGGATTTACTCATCTGCAGAAAGCACAGCCGGTCACACTGGCACATCATGTCGGTGCTTATTTTGAAATGTTTAAAAGAGACCGCAGCCGTCTCCACGATATCCACGAGAGAATGAATTATTCCCCGATCGGATCCGGTGCACTTGCAGGTACTACTTATCCTCTTGACCGGGAACTGACCGCTTCCCTGCTCGGCTTTTACGGCCCAACTTTAAACAGTATGGATTCTGTATCTGACAGGGATTATCTGATTGAATTTTTAAGTGCATTATCCACTATCATGATGCATTTAAGCCGTTTCTGCGAGGAAATCATCATCTGGAATACGAATGAATACCGCTTCGTGGAAATTGACGATTCTTACAGCACAGGAAGCTCTATTATGCCACAGAAGAAGAACCCGGATATTGCAGAGCTGATTCGTGGCAAGACAGGCCGTGTCTATGGTGCATTAATCTCCATCCTGACCACTATGAAGGGACTTCCGCTTGCTTATAATAAGGATATGCAGGAGGACAAAGAACTTACGTTCGATGCTATCGATACTGTAAAAGGATGTATTTCCTTATTTACCGGAATGATTAAAACTATGAAATTCCGCAAAGATGTGATGGAAAACAGTGCAAAGAACGGCTTTACCAATGCTACGGATGTGGCTGATTATCTGGTAAATAAAGGTGTTCCTTTCCGTGATGCACATGGCATCGTGGGACAGCTTGTACTTATGTGCATTGATAAAAATATCGCCCTTGATGATCTTCCCTTAGAAGATTACAAGTCCATAAGCCCTGTCTTTGAAGAGGATGTTTATCCTGCCATCAGCATGAAAACCTGCGTGGACAAACGTATGACCATCGGTGCCCCAGGTCCGGAAGCCATGAAAAAAGTCATCGCAATCAACGAGAAATATTTAGAGGAAAATTAATTTTTATTGATATCAATACATTGTTTTTTGTGCAATGTATTGATATTTTTGTGCATTTGGCATATATTACAGTTAATTTCTTCATTATCTTTTTACGGAATAATATACCACTGTCCATCTGAATCCACATAGGTTCCTCCTGTGGCAAACGGACATTCTCCATAATCAGCAATTCCTCCCATACCATCAGCCCATCCCTGCTGCCCGTCCATAACGACACTGCACCACTGATGAGACCACTGATTTTCATTTACATGGCTCCAACTATATCCCATACATTCCAATACCAGTCCCAATGCCCTGGTTGAACCTGCACAGGTATACACGCCTTTACACAATACACCATATGCCGTCTGATAATCCGGATCTTCTGTTGTATATATGGCATTCCAGCTATATTCTGCAACAATCTGTGCAGCCTGCCGTACTTTTTCCAAATCACTGTTTCCGGTTATACTGTCTGCAATCTGTTGTGCCACTTCACGGGCCTGTGCATTTTTCTGATCCTGTTCACTCATCGTTACCGGTTCCGGCTCAGCAGGCTGTGTCACTTCTTCTGTGACTTCTTCCGGTTCTTCCCATATCCACAGATTTTCCTCATTCTCTGTAATCTCCTGTACTGCCTGCATCCATGTTGTAGTTTCCTCCGGAACAGTTATCTCATCGGTTGTTTCTTCCGTAATTTCTTCCTCTGTCAGCTCTTCCGTCAGTTCCTCTGTCACTTCTTCCGGTTTTTTTTCAATGATTGTGATTTCTTCCGTTGTCTCTTCCTGTGTTTCCATTTCTGTCATTACCTGCGTACTTTCTACAGTAGTATCTTCTGCAGCTAAGAGCCGACTTTTTTCCATAATGCTTTCTTTATCCCCGGTATCTTTTATTCCCCTGCAACCGGCAAGTAATATGACCGCCGATACAGTGGCCATCACCGGTAAATATTTCTTATGTTTCATATCACATCTTTCCTCCAATCTGTTTTGTTCCTGTCTCTATATTCCTGTTTTGATTGTATCATAAACCTGCCGGAGTTACAAGATCAGCAAAGCAGCACCGAAGATCTCCGATGCTGCTTGTATGTTCCTCTATGCCACCTGATATTATGTGCAATTCTTTTTTATTGTTATTCCACTGTTTCATTCTGCATCAAATGATATTTTCTCTTTGCTTCGTACATAATATTGTCTGCCTGCTTTATCATACCAATAATATTCTTTTTTTCCTCTTCCCACAGAACACCAATGGAAACACCATAAAATTGCTGATATGTACAACAAAGTATCCGGCAATTCCGGCATATCCGCGGTATATATCAATTTTCGTCCGCTGTTTTTTCCTCAATCACTTATTTTATCTGCTTTGCTTTATTTCATCTAATTGCATTTTCCTGTCTTTTGCCTATACATATTGTATTTACCCAATCAGCACTTTTTTCCCTTCAAAAGCAAATCCATAGTGCCGGATTTTTTCTTTCGGAATCCCCAGTGTCAGCAGCTCCGCATCATAATTTTTCTCTTCTATCTGCTGTAATGCCATCTGTACGGTTTCTTCCAAATCTTTTTCTTTTGCCCGGCGGACTTTAAATTCCAGAATCACTGCCGGCAGATTTTCTTTTTTCGGTATCATCATCACATCATACCGTCCGAATCCACTTTCCCGGTTAGATTTCAGCACATAGTTTTCTGCCTGCTCTGCCATCAGTCCAAGAACGAATCCGTGATAGAATCGTTCGGTTTCCTCCAGTCCTGCTTCCCCGTTTCCTACGTCGAAATAGCTGAAAGTTTCCTGTGTCACTCGGTTCATATAATAATTCATCACTTCCAGGTCATTTTCCATCATCGCTTTGATAAATTTATGATAACTGGCAGTTGCATCCTTAAACCATGCAGCAAACAGGGTTTCAAACATATCCTTTGTTTCTAAATTTGTAATTCTTAAATGATACCATGCTCTCATCAGTTCTCCCCGGTATTCCACTTCCACTGCTTTCAGATAACCACTTGCCATCAACAGACTCCAGATCGCACTCTCGTTCACATCCAGCTGGTTAAACACGATCTGCTCATCGAAATTTTCCACAATTCCACCGCCCTGCAGCAGTTCTTCCATCTTCGTTTTTACCTCGGAAGATGCCGTCTGAATCAGCTTGCTGACCATTCCGTTGGAGCTTGTTGCCACCCAATATGTCTGATATCTTCCTTCCTTTAAAAATTCGGTAATCGACCATGGATTATAAATATCTTTCTCTGAACCAAACACAAATCCGTCATACCATTTCTTTACGTTTTCTTTTTCCCCGGACTTTCCATAACTGTCCAGTGCTGTGAATACTTCTTTCTCTGTGAACCCAAAACAGGTACTGTATGCTTCCGAAGTTGTAGTTACCACCCTCAGATTATTCAAATCCGAAAACAGGGATTCCTTGGAAACCCTTGTAATTCCTGTCATTATGGCACGTTGCAGATATGGATTTGTCTTAAAGGTTGCATTAAATAAACTTCGCATAAATCCGGTAAATTCTTCCCAGTACCCGTGAATATATGCTTCCTGCATCGGGGTATCGTATTCATCCAGAAGAATAATTGCTTTTTTCCCATAGTACCGGAACAAACAGGCAGTCAGACTGTTCAAAGCACGAAATATAGATTCATTCGTTATTTCTTTATCCGGTGAGGTTGTGTTAACATACGTATTTAATTCTCTAAAAAATAGTTTTTCTGACTCTGCGATCCCATTTCCCTGAAAAAGGCTGTAATACTCCTGATATGCCCCGAAAACAGCAGAAATAATTCCATCCCTTGCATCTTTGTAATTATCTGCCTTTATCGATGCAAAGCTGACAAAGATCACAGGATACTGCCCCTGCAGTTCCCTGTACTTTTCTTCCTTCCAGATGGAAAGTCCCTCAAATAAATCCGCCCTTCCTGCATACTGGTTTGAGAAAAAACATTTCAGCATATCCATATTTAATGTTTTTCCAAAGCGGCGCGGTCTGGTAATTAATGTTACATCATCACCTGCCTCCCACCATTCTTTAATAAATGCTGTTTTATCCACATAAAAATAATTATTTTCTCTTAATTTATCAAATCCCTGATTTCCGATACTGATTACTGGATTCATATCTTCCGCCTCCATTTATCTTTTTCCTGATTCATATACATTTCTATCATTAGATAGTAACATAAATCCGGCTGAGATACAAGAATGTTATTCCCCTGCCATCTGTTTTCCCTCGTGGTTAATCACATAACCGTCCCTCAGGATCAGCTCTGACACCGGTACAAACTGGTATCCTTTATTTTCCAGACCATCTATGATTCCCTGCAATGCCTGTGCCGTATATAACGTCCCATTGTGCATGAGAATAATCGCCCCATTATCGAGATGCTTATTTTCCACCACCTGTCTGGTCATCTCTTCCACTCCGTAATTTTTCCAGTCCAGACTGTCCACACTCCACTGTATGGGATAATATGCCATCTCCAGTGCGGTCTGAATTACGGTATCATTGTATTCCCCATAGGGCGGACGGAACAGTTCCATCTCCACTCCTGTCAGTTCAAATACTTTTTTATGGATTTCATAGATTTCTTTTTTACATTCTTCAGCCGACAGGCTGTTCATATGCCTGTGCTTATCTCCATGACTTGCCAGGTCATGCCCTGCTTTCTGTATCTTTTTGACGGCTTCCGGATATTGTTCCACCCATTCCCCTGTCATAAAAAAGGATGCCCGGATATCATTTTTCCTCAGGATACCCAGAATACTGTCCAAATCATCAATATTCCATGCACAGTTGAACGTTAAAGCTGCCAGCCTATCCTTTGTATCTACAGAATAAACCGGCAGCTTCTTTTCCTCTTTTTGTATACGGGTGGTATTTGCCACCGTTCCTGCAGCCAGTGAGGCACACAGCAACAGCAGCAATAAAAGTCCCCAGAATATGTTATATGCTATCTTCTGAAAAATAATTCCCCTCAGATAATTTTTCATAAATAAGACACTCCATTTTTTACGGCTGATTACTATCCGCTTTTACAATAATACTTACCTTCAGTTCATTACTGCTTACTCCGTAACTGTCCGTTAACGTCAGTGTCAGTGAATAAGTTCCCGGTGTGTTGATATCCACCGGCTGGCTGTAGCTTACCTGTGAAGCTGCATTACTCATGCTCTTTCCTCTGGAATCCACTGCCGCAAGTCCCATCTTGCTGAAAATATCGGTCACTTTCTGATACTCTCCCGCCGTTACTTCAATGCTTGATTTCACAGCAGTCAGACTGACCGGATTGACATAAACCTGAACACTTACCGATACATCCTGGCTGGTAATTCCACTGCCATCGGTATAACGGTATGTTATGGTGTACTGCCCTTCTTTATTCAGGTTGTAACTTCCGGAGGACACTGCTACATACTCCGAAGCATCACTGATTGTTGTACCATCGGAATAAACTGCCGAACAGCCCACTGCTTTCGCAATCTCTTTTGCGGTACTGTATTTTCCTGCCGCAACACGGATGGAGCTTCCCATTTTCAGTGTTACCGTCCTGCGCGTTGTTGGTGCCTGTGTCGGCTGCACCTGCGTTGGCTGCACCTGCGTCGGCTGTGCCTGTGTTGGCTGTGCCTGTGTCGGCTGTGCCTGCGTTGTTGACTGTTCCGTTGACGACTGCTCCTGACTTGTGGTTTCTTCTTCCGGCAGAGTTGTCATTTCTTCCGGCAATGTGGTATCTTCCACGGTTGACGGCTGTATCGGCTTCTTGGTTGTAGTCGGTTTCGCCGTTGTCACTTCTGTATTTTCCACCACAACGGTAATAATCTTTGTATCCGTTTTTCCAATCGCATCCTTGACAGTAAGAACCAGTGTATTCTTTCCTAATTTATTGAAATTCACGGAACCGCCTGCCTTGATTCTGTCGGTAATATCATTGCCACAGGTATCTGTCGCAGTTGCTCCTAATCTCTCCACAATTGTGTCCATGGAATATTTATTAACGGCAATGCTCACCGTACTGTCCACGGTAATCTCTGGTTTGCAGCTGTTCCATGGATTTTCCGGATCCGGATCGGTCGGATCCCATCCGCGGTTCGGACTGTCTTCCGGTATCTTTATCATTTCCGGTTTTCCAAGCGGTCCCGGCGAAGTCTCATCATCATATACGACGACCTGTGTTCCGACCGGACAGTTTTCAATCAGCCAGATGGCATCTCTTACGCATACACGCACACAGCCAAGGGAGGCTGCCTCGCCGAGCTTATTAAACTGCTTATATTCCAGATCGCCCTTATTCTTTGAAAAATACGGAACGGAATGGAACAGAATAGATCCATAGTAACGGTAGGCAAACTGTCCGTAAGAACCGTCCACCATTAACAGCCATTCATAACTTCTCAACGTGGTAAACTCACCCAGAGGGGTATCACCCACATATTTTCCGGTGGAGCAGATAATTGCCCTGTACGGAACGGTATATTCCCCGTCTTTATCCTTTTTATATACGGTAATACAGTTCTGCACACGGTTTACCTTGATCAGATATGGAAATTCATCTGCTTTCTGTACCTCATTCTCAGCTACATTATCATCAATGCCTCCGACCTCCTGATCCGCTGTGGCATCTTCCATGGCTATCGTTTCCTCGTCTGCCAGTGTCGTGATCTCTTCCGTTGCGTCTATGTCAGACTCTTCCTCCTGACTTTTTTCCGTGTTTTTTACAAAATTTTTAATCCCGTCCTTTATCATATTGTTTTTTCCTGATAATACGGCTACAAGCACAAAAATAATAACAATAGTTACTAAAATTGCTGCTAACATAATCACCCTGTTCTTATTTTCTGATAAGAAATCCTTTAATTTACTCATTTTATTCTATGCCCTTCTTTTGCATTTCATTATACTTATTTATCCGGTTACTCCTGCTGCCTGCTTTGCGAGCATATCAGCAATATCATTGTATTTATCTCCCGAATGACCTTTCACTTTGGTAAATTTTATTCTGACATCTTTTTTATAAGTATCATATGCCATTTTATAGCGCCTGGTCTCCTCTTTGTTTGTTTTCCATTCTCCAAGACACCAGCTTGCAATCCCCTGGTAATCGTGTATGATTTCAATCGAGCCATATCCGTGTTCCACGGCATATTTCATCGCCATCTCAGAGGCTGCGATTTCTCCTGCCACGTTCCGCATGACTGCCATTCCCGGATCGTTTCCCCTTTCCTTTAAGCAAATCTCTTCCGTTCCATCTATAATAATCACACCACTTCCATATTCTCCGGTTGCGATATTATAACTTCCATCCACATATGCTACCAGTTCGCACTCTTCCTCAGGCTCACGGTTCGCTGTCCATCCCATATATTCTGCTGCCTGGGCGGCAGTCGGAAAGCTCTTGTAAATTGCTCCGGGATATCCCGCAGTCTGTGCTTTACATTCCTCCCAGGTATGAAAAATACCGGTTGCTTTTCCTTTTTTTACTGCATAAAATTTTACGGCCATTTCTATCTCCCTTCTGAAACCTATTTATTTTACCACAAATCCATCTTATTTCAATGTCTATCTTGCATTTATTTCCAGAAAATAAGTATATTTTTTCTTCTTATGAAATAGGATTTATAAATTATCTGAGGAAATCCATCTTATGTCCGAACCATGTTCCCAGGAAATCGTCCTGTCACAGGACTATACAGAATTTCTTACCGTTGCCCTTTCCATTACCCCGGAATTATTAAATCTGTTCCGTGGCGTATGTTACCAGCAGATCGATCCGCGCTATTTTACCATCTACACGCCGGTGAACAATGTAAATACCATTTCGCTGAACCAGTTTTCCTATAATCTTTTTCCGAAATTATACGGGGAAATGTCCACCGCCGCACTTGAAATATCAGGGATTACAAGGATTGCCAGCCAGCCCGTCCTGAACCTGAAGGGACAGGGCGTTCTGATTGGAATTGCGGACAGCGGAATTGATTTTACCCATCCTGCTTTCCGCGATGCCTATGGACGTACCCGTATCCTGCGGCTCTGGGATCAGACAGATCCGACAGGTCCTGCCCCGAAAGGAATCTCCTATGGTACAGAATACACAGAAGATGACATCAATCTTGCACTGGCTTCCTCTTCGCCTTCTTCGATTGTAAGGGAAAGAGATTCGAGCGGTCATGGCACATTTCTTGCCGGTGTTGCCGCAGGTTCACAGGATCTGACGAATAATTTTTCCGGAGCAGCACCGGAATCCCGGCTGATTGTGGTAAAGCTGAAACCGGCCAAAAATTTTCTGAGAGATTTCTACTTTATTTCCCCGGATACTGCCGCCTATCAGGAAAATGACATCATGCTTGCGATTAATTATATCCGCAGATGCGCCAGTGAACTTGGGCTTCCGCTCTCCATCCCCTTTGGTCTCGGCAGCAATCTCGGCGGTCATGACGGATATTCCTCTCTCTCCAATATCATCAACAGTACTTCAAGGCTTCCGGGTTTCTGCATCACTGCCCCTACCGGAAATGAAGGTAACAGCAGACAGCACTGTTCCGGTGTCATTACGGACACTTCCACTCCCTCTGTCATCGAATTTTCCGTGTCCCCCGATGTACCTGGCATTTTTATGGAATTATGGGGGCAGGCACCCGCACTTCTCTCCATTTCTATTCAGTCGCCAACCGGCGAGAGTACCGGACGTATCTTTGCAAGACCCGGTGATTTCCGCAGATTCCGTTTCATCTTTGACCGTTCCAGAATCACGGTTTACCACGATCTGACGGAATTTGACGTGGGCGACGAAGTAATTGTCATCCGCATCCAGGATCCGACCGAAGGAATCTGGAAAATTTCCGCCTACTCTAATACCGGATATACCTCCTATGATGCCTACTTTCCCGGCAGCAGCATGATTGGGGAAAATGCTTACTTTCTGACACCGGATCCTGACATAACCCTGACCGATCCTTCCGGAGCTGACAGTATTTTATCTGTTTCCGGCTACGACCCGATCAGCGGGGCATTCTATCCCGAATCCGGACGCGGCTTTACCCGGGGCGGCAGATATAAACCTGATATCTGTGCTCCCTGTACTGCCATCACCGGTCCGAATCTGCACGGCGGATATGAAATGCGAAGCGGTACGAGTGCCGCATCCGCCCTGACCGGTGGTGCGTGCGCCCAGCTTCTTACCTGGGCTGTAACAAATGAAAATCTTCCCCTGATTACTTCCTCCGGCATCAAAAGTCTTCTAATCCGCGGAGCAACACGCATGCCCGGCACCTCCTATCCATCCCGTCAGTGGGGATATGGCACACTTGATGTATACAATGCCTTTGAAGTTCTGCGCCTGGGTGGCAATAACCTGTAAAACTTTCTTGCACACACTGTCTGATTATGTTATTATAAAGAAATGTAAAAAATACTCAGGAGGATATTTCATGAATAAGAAACGAATTGTTCTTTCCCTGTTTCTCTGCGTTCTGCTGTTTTCATTTGCAGGATGCTCCAGCAATAAGAATCAGGAAAATAACAAAACTGCAAAAGTAACCAGTGTGGATGACCTTTCCGGAAGTAAAATCGGAGTACAGATCGGTACTACCGGTGATACTTATGCCTCCGACATGGAGGATGATGGTTCCGGAACTGTCGTTGAGAAATACAATAAAGGTTCTGATGCTATCCAGGCATTAAAACAGAACAAAATCGACTGTGTCATTATTGATGACGAACCTGCAAAAGCATTTGTCGAGAAAAATAGGGATTTAAAGATTCTTTCCGAAGAATTTGCCGTGGAAGATTATGCCATCTGTATTTCCAAAGACAACAGTGACTTAAAAGACAAGATTAATGCTGCACTGAAAGAACTTCAGGAAGACGGTACACTTGACATGATTAAGAAAAACTACACCGGAACAGATGCAGAAAAAGGAAACTATCCTTATGTCATCCAGGACGTGGATCGCTCTGCCGGCAAGCTTGTCATGGCAACTAATGCCGCATTCAAGCCTTATGAATATTATGACGGCGGCAGTATTACCGGCCTTGACGTTGATATGATGCATGCTATCTGTGACAAACTTGGTATGTCCCTCGAAATTGAGGATATCGAATTCGATGCGATTATCAATGCCGTCCAGTCCGGAAAGGCAGATGTGGGTGCTGCCGGCATGACCGTTACGGAAGATCGTTTAAAATCCATTGATTTTACAAATTCTTACACCACTTCCAAACAGGTTATCATTGTAAAAGATGAAAATGCATCTGTCCAGAAAATGTCTTTTACTGAAAAGCTCAAAGAAAACTTTATTACAGACAACAGATGGCAATACATTGCAAAAGGTCTTTTAAATACTATCATCATCACTGTATTTGCAATTATTATCGGTATTGTACTCGGTTTCCTGATTGCAATTATCCGTACCAGCCATGATAAAAACGGCGGCTTTACCATTTTGAATTTCATCTGCCGCTTATATCTTACGATTGTCCGTGGAACACCTGTTATGGTACAGCTGTTAATTATTTACTTCGTTATCTTCGCTTCCGTCGATATCAGTAAAATTGTAGTTGCCATTATTGCTTTCGGTCTTAACTCTGCCGCTTACGTTGCAGAAGTGGTCCGTTCCGGTATTATGGCCGTTGACGAAGGACAGTTTGAAGCCGGACGAAGTCTCGGACTTACTTACCGCATGACCATGACAAGCATTATTCTTCCACAGGCAGTAAAGAATATCCTTCCTGCACTTGGAAATGAATTTATCAGCCTGTTAAAAGAAACTTCCATCAGCGGTTACATCGGACTTGCCGATCTGACACGAGGCGGTGTCATCATCCAGAGTCTGACTTACGAGGCATTTCTTCCATTAATTGCCGTTGCCCTGATTTATCTTGCGATTGTATTACTGCTTTCCGCAGGTGTAAATAAACTGGAAAGGAGCCTGAGAGCAAATGAACGATAATATACTGATTCATGTTACTGATTTGAAAAAAACTTTTGGGGATCACGAGGTTTTAAAAGGAATCAATACCACCATTTCAAAAGGCGAGGTAATTGCCATCATCGGTCCTTCCGGCTGTGGAAAATCAACTTTCCTGCGTTCCCTGAACCTGCTGGAAGTTCCTACTTCCGGTACAATTACGTTTGAAGGTACTGACATTACGGACAAATCTGTTGATATCAATAAAATGCGCCAGAAAATCGGCATGGTATTCCAGCAGTTCAATCTGTTCCCTAACATGACCGTAAAACAGAATATCATGCTTGCCCCGGTAAAACTGGGCATCATGAACTCTGAGGATGCAGAAAAGAAAGCCATGGAACTTCTCGGCAGAATCGGACTTCCGGACAAAGCGGATGCCTATCCTGCCATGCTCTCCGGTGGTCAGAAACAGCGTATCGCCATTGCACGTTCCCTCGCCATGAATCCGGACGTCATGCTCTTCGACGAACCAACCTCCGCCCTCGATCCGGAAATGGTCGGCGAAGTATTAAACCTCATGAAACAGCTTGCCGCTGACGGCATGACCATGGTAGTCGTAACACACGAAATGGGATTCGCCCGCGAAGTAGCCAGCCGTGTCATCTTCATCAACGAAGGAATCATCCAGGAAGAAAACAAACCGGAAGAATTCTTCAAAAATCCAAAAAATCCACGACTCCGTGACTTCCTTTCACGGGTATTATAAAAACCGGGGCTGGCACACTGAAATTAGTGTGTCAGCCCCGATTTTCTTATGATTTTCTGATAAACCTCGTCTTACATTTCGGACAGGTAATCTCTATTCTTCCTTTATGTCTCGGTATTCTGATTTTCTGCCCGCAATCCGGACATTTAAATATTTTATAACTCTGAAACTGCTTTCCGATTACCGGAATCTTCTTAAACTTCCCGATAAAACGTTCATATGCCATCTCTTCCTTATATCTTGCCTGAATATTTCTTGAAAATGTCCTAAAATACGTATAAAGCAGAACCGCCACCGACAATACATACAGCAAACTGCTCCGTGCAAATGTCGAAATCAGAAGCAGCACCAATGCTCCAACAATCAGAGTCCTGCCAAATCGATCCGTACCATACCTTCCATACATAAAACGTGCTAATTTTTCCTTCATCTGCCATCCTCCTTCTTTTTGCAATTCATATCAGTAATTAATTGTAAAACTCATAACAATATCTATTATATATGCAAATAAGCAATTACTAAGAAGGTACTATGAGGCGGTCGGTACTTAGGTCAGGGCTACCTGACCTTATGTATCCGCTACCAGCCGAATGTAGCGAGAGCGTGCCTTCGTGTAATGTCTTATTTGCATATGCATTTACAAAAATTTAAGTGTTTCGCAATTAACTATTAATTGCTATAACTTTACCTTTTACCTGTGAACCCTCTGTTTCCATCCTCTAAAAAATAAATAAAAACTGTCTAAAGAATGCATTGACTTCTCTTTATTTTACGTTATAATACTTTCATAGTAAACAGTTTCCTTTTGAACTATTTTATTTTTATGGAGAAAATCTTATGAATGATCATTTTGAACTTCTTATTATGGGGCAGCAATTCAAAAAATTATATGAAAAATGCTATGGTCATATTATGCAGACCTACGGATTGAAGAAAATTGACATTGATGTTTTATATTTTCTATCACATTCCGGAAAACAGGATACCGCAAAGGATATTGCAAATCTGATCTATGTTTCAAAAGCACATGTCTCAAAGGCCATTGAGAATCTTCACCAGAAGGCACTTATTGATCTGATTGCAGATCCTTCCGACCGCAGATATGTGCATATCAGTATTTCAGGGAGCGGACAGCAGATCGTAGACGAAATAAAGCAAATCCGGGATAAAACTGAGAAAATATTGTTTGATGGCATTTCTCCGGAAGATCGGGAACTTCTTCTCCGGCTGAGTTACCAGATCGCAGACAATATTGACCACGCACTGCAAACTCAGTTGTAAAACACCATGAACCATACTACTACTCTGATAACAGACTATTATCTACTCTTTCTATTATCAGGTCATTGGTTGTTAAATAATCCTGTGCATAAAGCATATAACTATATCCGTCTGCTTTTAATATATCATATAGCAGAATTCCCTTTGGAGTTTCCGAAGCAACTGCCTGATTCTTCTTTATTATATTAAATTCAGCATCGTATATTGCATAATATATGGCAGCCCCCATATAAGATTCACCTTTATTTAAAATGTCACTACTATAATATAATACAAACTCATTACCTTTTTTACAGAAAACTGCCGGTTCCTGATCTGCCTCCGCCGGCAGTAATTCAATTTCTCCGCTCCATGTCTGACCTTTATCCTCAGATTTTTTTAATATTATTGCGGAATTTCCCTTATCCAGTTCTTCCTTTTCATAGACTGCATATATATCATTGCCGTCATTTATAATATCAACATCTTCAATATTATGTCTGTCATCCGTTATATCTGAAATAAATGTCCAGTTTTTCAAATCCTCGGAAGAATAAAAATGTAAAATATATTCCCCATTTTCTTCGTCTTCATTTGCTCTATTCACATTTCCTATTATTTCAGTAACTGTCATATAATAAACACCATCTATCAAAGATATTGTTGGATCAATCTGAAGATTCTGACTTTGCATAATAATCTCATTACTTATAACTTCCTGATTATCATCAAACTTAACAATGCCTGTTTCATGCTCAAAATTTCCGTATACCAGAATATTTTCTTTCTCTATTGTATCTACCCAGTTGACTTTTATGCCATCATATTTCTTTTCGATTTTTCCATCAGCACTTAATAATGTCAGATATCCATCCACCCCGGTTACCACTTTCCCTTTGTAAAACTTCGCATCTGTGCTATGTAATTCATCCACTTTCACAAATTCAGACAAATCAGAACCTTTTGTTACATTCTCTCCCCCGGTCTCTTTCTTACTTCCACATCCGCTAAAACAAATTACAAGCATCAATTCCAAAAGAAATAATATCCTTCTTTTACTCATCTGTTTTTCTCCTTATCGAAAAATCTGATGGCAAAATTCGCATCAGATTTTTCATTTACCATATTATTATTTCAATTTTTATTATTTAACCGCGCATCTCGATCAGCGGTCCGCCTGTTTTTTCTATATATTCCCTTGTAATGGTTACTTTTCCAATATTATCATCTTTTGGTATCTCATACATAATATCTAACATATATTCTTCCAGTACGGCTCTTAATGCTCTTGCACCGGTCTTCTTCTCCAGTGCTTTCTCGGCAATCGCCTGCATCGCACCTTCGTCAAATTCCAAATCCACTTCGTCAAGCTCCAACAGTTTCTGATACTGCTTCAGAATCGCATTCTTCGGCTCTTTCAATACCTGCACCATCATATCACGGTCTAATTCCTTTAAGGTAAAGAGAATCGGAAGCCTTCCGATAAACTCTGGTATCATTCCAAAATTCCTGATATCTTCTACCGTTACTTTTTCCAAAACATCCTGTTTATCATATTTATCTTTTAAATCTGCCTTAAATCCGATGGAACTCTCCGTATTCAGCCGCTGTTTGATGATCTCGTCCAGTTCCGGGAACGCACCGCCGCAGATGAAGAGAATATTCTTCGTATTTACCGTGGTAAGCGGAACCATTGCATTCTTGCTGTTTGCTCCCACCGGAACTTCTACGTCGCTCCCCTCCAGAACCTTTAACAGGCCCTGCTGTACGGCTTCCCCGTTGATATCCCTCGTTGTCGTGTTTCTCTTTCTTGCCAGCTTATCAATCTCATCGATAAAGATAATTCCGACTTCCGCACGATCCACATCATTATCTGCTGCCGCAAGTAATTTTGATACAACACTTTCGATATCGTCACCGATATATCCGGCTTCTGTCAGGGACGTTGCATCTGCAATGGCAAGCGGAACATCCAGTATCTTTGCCAGTGTTTTTACCAGATAGGTCTTTCCACATCCGGTCGGTCCAATCATTAACATATTGGACTTCTCGATTTCCACATCCTCATTCTCCTGCTGCCTTACAATCCTCTTGTAATGATTGTAAACAGCCACACTGATGGCTTTCTTCGCCTGCTCCTGTCCAATGACATATTCATCCAGTTTTTCCTTGATCTTATGCGGTGGAAGTACCTTATTGATATCGATCGGCGGCTCTTTCTTCTCACCTTTCGCTCTCTTCTTAACCTTCTGTCTGGTTCCCATTCCCGGAAAATCAGCGAGATTTAAAAAACTGATATTGGGAAATCCATTCATTCCACCAGGATTCTGCGTTTTCTTCTCTTCCGTCTCCTGTACCTCCGGAGCGTCTTCTCCTTCAGAAGCTGCCGCAGCTTCGTTCTCCTGCAGTTCTTTGTCCTCCTGCTTTGTTTCCTGTGGATTTCCCCACATTTTATTGAACATCTCCATATCTGCCATCTGACCCAGTCCGGCAAGATTCAGATTAGAAAAATCCGTGGCATTGACCGTATCAAATGTTTTCTGCATACAATCCGGGCAGACACATATATTTCCCGGCATTACAATCATCTTTCCTGTTTTGCTTTCCGGTCGCCTGCATATATAACAAATTTTTTCGTATTCATCATCCCTGTACTCTTTGCTCATGTTTTCCTCCATCGAAAAAATAGATAAGAATTATAAATTCCTATCTATTTTATCGTACTTTTTCTATTTGGTAAAGTATTGTTTTTCTTATTTTTCTGTAAATTTATAGCAATTATCTGCTTTTTCCAATCAGTTTATTCAGGTCATCATAGGAACAGAGTGTAACTTCTATCTCTTTCTCTTTGTACTGATTTCCGTTGGCTCTCATAACCGTGAGTTTTACGGTATCGCCAACTGCATAATAATTCATCTTTTCCTGAAGGTCATCGTAAGAGGATACCTCTTCTCCATCCACGGCTACCACAACATCGCCAATCTGGACACCAGCCTTATCTGCCGGGCTTCCTTCTGCAATTCCTTTCAGATATGCTCCTTCCGGAATGTTATACATCTGGTTTGTGGAAGAATCAATCGATACTGCTGAAGTGATTCCAATGTATCCTTTTTCGCTTTCATCTACTTTTTCCTTCGGCTCTTTGTTCATCAACTCATTGATGATATCCTTTGCCTGTGAGATAGGAATTGCATATCCCATGCCTTCAATGCTTGAGGAGGAAGAAGAGCTTGAGGACTGTTTTGCAAAGTTAATTCCGATTACTTCGCCCTTCATGTTAATCAATGCACCGCCGCTGTTACCGCCATTGATGGAAGCATCCGTCTGGATTGCATTGATTGTTGTATTCTCAACGGTCAGATCCCTGTTTAAAGCACTGACATAACCTACTGTTACGGACTGTCCATAACCAAGTGCATTACCAATGGCAATAACCTGATCGCCGACTTCGAGTTCATCGGAATCGCCCAGTGTTGCAATGCTGATTGCCTGGCTTGTTTCTTCTGACAGCTCGCTTAATTTTATTGCGATAACTGCAATATCGTTGGAAGCATTTGTTCCTTTTACATATGCCGTATCAACAGAAGAACCATCTGCAAACTCTACAGTAAGGTTTGTTGTACCTTCTACTACATGGTTATTTGTTACCATCAGAAGTTCGGTATCATTTGTTCCAATGATAATTCCGGAGCCTGCACCGCTTACCTGATAAGTTCCGCCATACATAAATGGATTGGAGCTTGATTTATAAATCGATGTGCTGGTTATCGACACAACTGATGGAAGTGTTGCTTTTGCAACATCTGATACCGAAAGTGTAGATGTACCTGATGATTTATCCGCTGTTACTACATCAGAGCTGCCAGAACTGATTTCATTCAGACTGTTCTTTGTAGAAGCGATGGAAGTACTCTTCTTGTAATCATCCGATGATACATAATGGTCTTTCATGTATTTATATCCTGCTCCTAATACCGCACCGTTAATCAGAACCGTTACTAATACACAGGCAACCCCTGTACGGTAAACTTTTCCGGTTGTAACCGGTTTCTTCTGTTTTACTTTCTTTTCCTTTTTCTTCTTGCCTCTGGTATTGTTTTCTTCTGCAAATGCAGCACCGGTTCCCGGCTGCCATGCATGTTCATCTGCCTGCTGTGTATAGGAATTGTCCTGATAAGCACCGTCATATGCTGCATTTGTATGATAGGTTGTTTCACTGTTAAAGTTTCTTCCATAATGATAGGTACTGTCCTGTGGCTGTGCCTGGCTCTCAGTGTTCTGACCTCCGGCTGCTTCCTGATTTACCTCCTGTCCCATGGTTGTCTGATTTGTATCTGAGGACTGTGAATCTGTTCCCTGTGGTCTGTAAAAATCATTATCCATTGTTGTTTCCTCACTTTCTTTATATTCTTTATTTTCTATGGTTTGAATTCTATCAGCCGTTTGTGTTAAAAATGTGAAGAAAACTTGTTTATTTTATGATTCAGTTCTGACCTGTATAATCTTCGATGCGGATCGTTTTTAATCCGGTTTCCTTACGGATTGCCTCGCTGATGGTTTCTACTGTATCCGATGGTGTATATTCCTCTTCCGGGAACAGGAACTTGTGAAGCTGGGTTACATTATAGGAAAATCCTGCTGCCACCACTGTCGAACCGGAATCCAGCGTAATATGCATATCATCCGTTGTTTCCAATGTATATGGGAAGGAAGATGTCTCACCGAAGGAGAAATTCAGAATCACAGGCACCAGTTTCATAACATCATCATAAGGAATACTGGTCTTGAAAATCTTTTCCTCCGACTGGAAAATTTCATCACACATGGCAAGTACGTTCTGAAGTCCTGCTTCTTTTGCCTTTGCAACCATCTTCGTAATAACATTCCGCTGTCTTGCTGCACGTCCGTAATCGTTGTTGAGGGACGTACCATCTTCCAGATAGATCGGGGTATAACGGATACGGCTGTAAGCTGTTGCCTGAAGTCCGTCCAGATGGATATTGTCTCCCCACTGTGTAAGATCCGGGGAATGCATACCGGTAACTTTTCTGGTTTCCGTCAGGTATCCATTCACATATACCATCTCTTCTTCTGTCAGATTTACTTCTATTCCGCCTAATAAATCAATAATCTCTGCAAGTCCGTTGAAATTTACTGCCACATAATCTTTGATATTCAAATCAAGATTTGCATTCAGGGTATTTACCGCCGCCTGTGCACCACCTGCATTATAGGCATAATTCACCTTAAAATACGGATATACCTTGTCCGTCTTTCCATCCGCACCAATAATCTTCATGTAGGTATCACGGTATATGGACAGAATCTTGACCGCACTGGTCTCTTTGTGAATACTGAGAATCATGATACAGTCACTTCCGCCGGTCGGACGGTCTAATTCCGAACCGTTATCCAGTCCGAACAATGCAATGTTCATGTAATTATCCAGAATACTCAGATCTATTTCATCATTGGTCTGAATCTGATCCTGATTATAATCCTTATCATAGATGTTCTGATAACCATCCTTATCCACCATACCTGCCATAAACTGCTGGCCCCATGAAGACTTGATAAACCACTGTCCTAGATTTGAATTCAACAACCAACTTGTTGAATTTGGCATTGCATATAAAACAATGACACCTGCAAACAAGATTGCGATTATGGATTCAAGTGTGATCATTAATTTCTGTGCAACACTTCTTCTTCCTTTACTCATATTTTTCTTCTTCTTTCCTCTTTTCCTGGTTTTTGGCTTCTGTTCTTCATCATCATATTCTATAAATTCAAAATCGTCCAGATCATTCACTCTGCTCATTGTCGTTCTCCCCTGTATTCTTATTTTTTCTGTTTCCGCTGTCAAGATATGTTTCATATTCTGACAGATTCTGTTCTTCATCTTCTTCCGTTAGTTCTGTATAAACTCCGGTCAGTTTCTTTAATTTCTTATCGATATCCAGTACCATGGATGATGGCTGGTAGTCATCTTCCCCGAAAAGGTACTCATGCAATTTACATACATTATAGGCATGCCCCTTTGCAACGACACAGGATACTTCATCCATCTTCACATCCGCATTATAGGTAAATGGATAACCTGTCGTGGAATCCATGGAAAAATCCAGCAGCACCGGAATCAAATCCATGACTTCATCATAGGTAAGACTGGTCTTAAAGATATCATTCTCTGACTTGAACACCTCATCGCACAGGCTTAACACCTGTGAAAGTCCCGCTGATTTTGCCTTTTCCACAAGCTGCGTCAGCACGATTCTCTGTCTTGCCGTTCTTCCGAAATCATTATTATAAACCGTTCCGTCCTCCATATAGAGTGCCGTATAACGAATTCTGCAATAGGCTGTCGCCTGCAATCCATTCAGATGTATCTTCTGCCCATACTGATAGATATCATCCGCATCCATGCCGGTAATCATTCTTGTTTCCGTCAGATAGCCATTCACATACATCTGTTCTTCCTCGGTAAGATTGACATCCACACCGCCCAGCAAATCAATAATGGTAGCAATTCCATTAAAATTTACCGTCACATAATCCTTGATATCCAGGTCAAAATTCTGATTCAGTGTGTTAATCGCACCCTCCGGACCGCCGCTTGCATATGCTGCATTTATCTTGCTGTAAAACGGCTGTCTTCCATTATAAATCTTCTGATAGGAATCCCGGTATACAGAAACCAGTTTTACCTCTTTGCTCTCTGTATTAATACTGACCACCATAATCGTATCGCTGTTACTTGCCGACAGTTCCTGTTCCCTGCTGTCCAGTCCGAATAACGCGATATTCAGGTATTTGTCCAGTTTTATGGTATCAATATCCGTATTCTGTACAATCTCCTGTTCTTTAAACTCCGTATCAAAAATATTCTGGTAATTTTCCTCTGTAATGGTAATTCTGGTAATATATTTCCCCAACGGTGTCGATAACAGTTTTATCTTTGCATCCGGTGTCAACAGCAGCACCACCGCTGCTAACAATACAAGTGATACAATCACATGATAAATAAGAAATACTACCTTCAGTACCTTTGTTTTCTTTCTGCCAGTGGAATGATTCATCCCTTCCGTTTCCACAAGCATTTCCTCTTCATTAATTCCCATAGAACCTCCATCTTTGGTTGCATCCGCAATCACTCATACATGATACGGATTTTTAATATGCATTCTTATTTACAAACCCCTTAAATATCGTCAGAAACAGGATTTTGATATCAAAACCAAAGGTCCAGTTTTCTATATAATATAAATCATATTCGATACGCTTCATAATCGAGGTATCACCACGGTAGCCATTTACCTGCGCCCAGCCGGTAAGTCCCGGTCTTACCTGGTGCTTTACCATATACCTCGGAATCTCTTCCTTGAACTTCTCTACAAAAAACGGACGCTCCGGTCTCGGACCGACCAGACTCATATCGCCCTTTAATATATTAAAAAACTGCGGAAGTTCGTCAATACTTGTACTGCGGATAAACTTTCCGACTCCGGTAACCCTTGCATCACCTTTGGTTGTCCAGCACTTCTTTTCCTCACTCTCCGGCTGAACCACCATGGAACGGAATTTATACATCTGAAATGGCTTATTGTGAAGTCCAACCCTGTCCTGCCTGTAAATAAGCGGTCCCGGCGAAGTTGCCTTAATCAGTATGGCTACCACCAGCATAATCGGCGAAAACAGAATAATCCCAAACAATGCCCCGACAATGTCCACACATCGCTTGATAAAACTGTTAAATGCATTGGACAACGGCACATAACGGATATTGATAACCGGAAGTCCCAGTAAATCCTCCGTATACGGCTTTGTCGGAATAATCTTCATATAATCCGGAATAAACTTTGTATGGACACCTGATTTTTCACATTCCGCAACCACACGTTCCAGTTTGCTGTATTCGCTCAGTCCCAGAGTAATGGCGATCTCATCCAGTTTATTTTCCGGAAGAATTACTTCCAGATTTGCAATACGGCCAAGCACCTTGATCCCGCGGTACTCTGCTCCACTCTCAATATTATCATCGAGAATTCCCATAACCGTATACCCCCACTGCGGATTCGCCTTTATTCTGTCAATATATCCTTCCGCACTTTGACTGTAGCCAATCAGAAGAATATGCTTCTGATTAAATCCCTGTTTGCGGAATGCACGCAGGGTCATATGAATCCCCAGCCGGATAATAATGCAGAGTATAATATTGATACAGTAAAATATGAATGCCATTTCTCTGGAGAAATGCTGCTGTTTGGTAATAAACAGTATGGTAATCAGCAACAGTTCTCCCAGAGAGTTTGCCTGAACAATTTTACTGATTTCAACCCTTCGTCCCATAACCCGCTTCGGCGAATATAATCCCAAAGCCCAATATAGCATAAGGAATAACGGCACAATCCACATCAGTGCCAGCATATAGCCGCCAAAGCTTAATTTTGACTGTATTCCGACAAACAGCGTACTTTTGAATTTCAAATACCATGCCAGTATATAGGACAGTACAATAGTTACTACATCCAAGGCACAGTGAAGTTTATTTAAAAACTTCTGATTGTCTTTTATCATAAACAACGATCTCCTCAAACATTACGTCTCGCAAAAAATTCTTTCGCATACAGGAATGTATTCCTGATTAATTCACCCTCTATAATAATATAATTTACCAGATTCTTCTTTTTAAACTTTACTTTTCTGCATTTTTGAAATGTGCACAGGCCTTCCCTGAGTCCTTCCAGATATACCTTTCCAAATCCTCTCTTTACAAAAAACAGATATTTGACAAATGTGCCTGCAAGCAGCGGCAGGAAATTCAGGACAAGCTGGACTGCCGGCATATTCTTATAATTCAGATAGATCGAGTTTCTGGCTGCAAGCCTTACCTTGAATTCATTGTATCTGGATCCGCTGGTCGCACTTCCGATATGATAAACCAGTGCTTTTGGACAATATTCATTATAGTATCCTTCGATTCTTGCCCGGTATCCCACATCGATGTCTTCCAGATATGCAAAATGCATCTCATCAAATAAACCAATCTTCTTAAATACTTCCCTGCGGTAAATCGCAGCTCCCGCACAGGCGGAAAATACCCGGCAGGGTTCGTCATACCGTTCCACAGGCTGGCCGGTTCCCCGCTGGAATGCCCATCCAACCACGGAATACATATCTCCCGCATCATCCATGACACTCCTGTCATGATAGGATATCATCCTGCTGCTTACCGAGAAAATCCGTTTTGAAGAACTTATGTGATTGTACAATTCTTTTATGTAATCTTTGTGAACAACCGTATCATTATTGAGCAAAATAACGTATTCCGTCCTGCTCTCACGGATTCCCTTATTTACGGCAATGCTGAATCCGTAATTCTTATCCATCTCTATTAACCGGATCTCCGGATAGTTTTCTTTTATAAATTCCCGGCTTCCATCGGCAGAGCAATTATCTACGATCAATGTGACAAACTCTTTAAAGCTCTGCTCTTCCAATGACTTCAGACACTCCCTTAAATACTCTATCCCATTATAATTTGGGATTACTACTGTTACTTTCATCCAAATAATTCTCCTCGTTATCTCAAACCTCTTATAGTTAATTGCAAAACTCATAATCTATGTTTATTATATATGCAAATTGAACAATTACTAAGAAGGTACTATGAGGCGGTCGGCACTTAGATGCTGTATTTTAGCATCTTAGTACCGCTACCAGCCGAATGTAGCGAGAGCGTGCCTTCGTGTAATGTTTCATTTGCATATACATTACAGAAATTCAAGTGTTTTGCAATTACCTATTAAAACCTCTTATCTGTTCCTACCTAACTTTTTGATTATATCATCTTTTCCTATATTTAACAATCCTTTTTTCCAGACAGCAAAAACAGACAGATCTGTATGAGATCTGCCTGTTCTCCTGCATTATCGATTCTGCTGCTTTATTTCTTTAATGAACTGATTCCGCTCCACTTCTGATCTTTCTCAGAAATAATCAGGTCTTCTTTTGTCATTCCTTCCGGCATCGGCCATTTTACACCGATTTCAGGATCATCCCATTTTAAACCGCCTTCATCATTTGGATGATAGAAATCGGTACATTTATAGGCAAATTCTGCGGAATCTGAAAGTACTACAAATCCGTGTGCAAAGTTCTTCGGAATGAAGAACTGCTTTTTATTCTCTGCGGAAAGAAGTACACCATACCACTGTCCATATGTCTTTGAACCCGGTCTTAAATCCACTGCCACATCAAATACTTCACCGCTTACGACTCTTACCAGTTTATCCTGTGGGAAGTTAATCTGGAAATGCAGGCCACGGAGAACACCTTTTTTAGAGCTTGACTGGTTGTCCTGTACGAACTCCTGGTCGATACCTGCTGCCTTATAATCATTGTAATTATAAGTTTCCATAAAGTATCCTCTTTCATCTCCGAATACTGCCGGTGTAATTACCTTTAATCCTTCGATTTCACATGTTTCAACTGTTATCTTTCCCATGACATTTCTTCCTTTCCTGTTTCTTATAATCCGTTTGCAATATCTGTAAGATACTGTCCGTATTCTGTCTTCATCAGAGGTTTTGCAAGTTCAAGAAGCTGTTCCCTGTCGATGAATCCTCTCTTATATGCAATCTCTTCGATACAGGAAATGTAAAGTCCCTGTCTCTTCTGGAAAGCGGATACGAAATCCGCAGCAGCAAGAAGCATATCATGATTTCCGGTATCAAGCCATGCAAATCCACGTCCGAGTGTTTCTACATGAAGATTTCCTCTTCTTAAATATTCATTGTTTACGGATGTAATTTCGATTTCTCCTCTTGCGGAAGGTTTTACGTTCTTAGCAATCTCTACTACATCGTTATCATAGAAGTACAGTCCCGGAACTGCATAGTTTGACTTTGGATTCTCCGGTTTTTCTTCGATGGAAAGTGCCTTTCCTGTCTCGTCAAATTCTACCACGCCATATTCTCTCGGATCTTTTACATAGTAACCAAAGATGGTTGCACCTTCTTTTCTCTCGGCTGCTCTCTTTAATACCTGTGAAAAGCTCTGTCCGTAGAAGATGTTATCGCCAAGTACAAGTGCCACATTGTCATTGCCAATGAATGATTCGCCAATGATGAATGCATCTGCAAGTCCTCTCGGGCTTTCCTGTACGGCATACTGGATATCCATGCCGAGCTGGGAACCATCCTGGAGAAGCTCCTTAAATACCGGTAAATCCCTCGGTGTGGAGATAATCAGTACCTCGCGGATTCCTGCAAGCATCAGGGTTGATAATGGATAATAAATCATCGGTTTGTCATATACCGGCATAATCTGTTTTGAAATTGCCTTTGTCAGCGGATACAGACGTGTTCCTGAACCGCCAGCTAAAATAATACCTTTCATGGTTCTACCTCTCTTCTTTATTGATTCAGATTCAAATAGTTTTCTCTTACTCTTCTATTCTAAAAGATTACCTTACGTCACCTTCAAGTACTTTTTTTATTTAATAATATGTCACTGCAATCACCTGATAGGTTGCATTCATGGCTATTGCAAAGTACATCAGGCAGACTGCCATAACCAGCGGTTTTCTCGCTTTCTCTGGAAAGAGACGGATGATACCGGACAGTCCCGCCGTGATAAACACAGCAAGTGGAATCCACATCGGCAGGCAATATCTTCCCTGTGGCTGGAAATCATTGAAATAGGAATAGTATACACTGATTCCGACGGTAATGATGATACTTCCAACCAATGCAATATGAAACAGTACTTTCTGCTTTACTTCATAGATTTCACGAATCTTCTTTGTAAATACATTTCCCGCAATTCCTGCAACGAACAGCACTTTTACAATAATATAAGATGCAGCTGGAAGTGCTACCAGAAACCAGCCGAATCTTCCAATAAAGCCGTCCACACTATAATGAATCCATCCCATTTCTTTCAGCATATAGCCAAGGGAATATCCCATCTTAGATGGTGTCTGCCGGTTATGCGGCTTTAATTCCTCCACGGCATGAAGTTCTCCGCATTTTCTGCTGGCAGTAAGTCCCAGAATATCCCCGTCATAAATAATATAACTCCGGATAAACCACCATCCTGCTACAATCAGTACTGCAAGAACTACCCAGCCGATTCTCTTTGCAAGAAAGATTCCTTTCTTCTCGATCTCTTTGTCCGTGAGAACAGATAAAACGCAGAATACCGCCGCCATCAGAATAACACCATAGGCATTATAGTAGGACAACAGACAGATTCCAATTCCCACACCAAGAAAAATTGTTGACCGGAAAGACCATTTTTTTTCATTTCCTTCGAGAATGGCATAAATAATCCATGCCACGGAAAAGATACAGAGTGCATCACAGTTCACATAAGCGGAAATAAAAATAAACTGTGGCAGCAATGTAACCAGTATAATGAACATCCAGCTGTAAATTCCGCGAAACAGCTTCTTGCCGATGCGGATAGTGAAATATGCTGTTCCCACGGAGAAGAACACACTTGCCATTCTCGCTGCAAGCTGGATTGCCTGCAAGTCAGTGGTAAAGATAGATGTGATCTTCATAAACACTGCACTGACCATATAACTTAAGATCGGAGTAAATGCATAGGAAATTCCCCAGGCATCATCCATAACATACGGTGTATCACCTTTTGGCAGCTTTCCAAACTGATAAATATAATCCGGTATTTTATAACGGAACGGTTCATCCGGACATTCGCCAAACGGAATCAGAATTGCCCACATGGTATACAGAATAAATACCGACATCAGAAACAGAATTTCTATTTTGGTATCTCTGCTAATCGTTACTTTCTTCATCTTCCACATCCTTTTTCGTAATAAGTAAAATCGCAAATGCCGCAACGGCACAGTTAAACAGTATCGTCAATATCTTTGCCGCACGCGGGATATCACTCGCATATCCCAAACCGGTTACAAGTCGCAGTACAAACAAAATAACAACCAATGACACCATTCGGAATGTACTGACAGAATTTTTTACAAAAACTGCAAACAGGACAACTCCCGTAACAGCCATTACCACAAGGGATGCCATCAGATAATCCCTGAGCCACTCCCTGGCAGAAGCTGCTTCCAGCGGATTTACCAGGATTCCCGTTATCTTCAGCACAGTCGGTCCTGACGGATTCACATGGATATCCCGGAATACGATTTTCAGTTTTTTTACATCTTTCTTTATTACAACTGTAAAATTATCCTGAGACAGTTCTACTGATTCTACACTTTGATATCCGGTTCCATTATCGTACTGAAGTTCGATTCCCCCACAGAATGTCAGTGAAAGATCCGATGCAATCTGTACGGCATCCACATATCCCTGCACATCCTTCAGCACGATCTGCGGATTTTCTCCGGTTACTTCCAGATAATCTCCCTTATCTTCACAGTCCGTAAGCTCAAATGAAGTATAATTATTCCACTCTGCACTCTCATAATTGTCCTTATCCGACATGGAAATAATGCGTATATTTCTGCTATTAATCAGATACATACATACAATTTCCACGACAAGAAGCAGCAGAAACAGCACTGCAATTTTTATTTTATTTCTATTTTCTCTGATTTCCATATATTTCTTAACCTTAAACAGATGTTTTGTCCTCTTTGTCATCATTTAATATCTGTCTGACTACATACAGTGGTCTATTCTTTACCTGCATGAAGATATTTCCAACATAGATACCCACCAGACCTGTTACCATGATAATCATTCCACCTATCAGACAGTTGACAGCTACGATACTTGTCCATCCAGCTGTTACATGATTGACAAAATGATTAATTATCAGCCAGATAATTGCCACAAAGGATAAAAATGTCATGACAAATCCCAGTTCAACTGTCATCTTTAATAATTTATCCGACTGGGAAGTCAGAATCTCGCCTGCCATCTTAAAACGCTTCTTCATATCATAGGAAGACTTTCCTTCCTTACGCGGATCATGCTCCACATCAATAGCGGTCTGCTTAAATCCAAGCCATTTTACATAGATAACAAATGCCCGGTGTAATTCACGCATTTTACAGTAATTGTCAATAACCATTCTCTTGCTGATACTGAAATTGCAAATCGCCGGATCATAATAGCCATCGGAGGCAAAAGAATAAATCTTATAAAATACCTTTGAAACCAGTACCTTTAAGAAGGAATCTTTGCGGTTCTTTCTTCTGGCAAAGACTACGTCATAGCCTTCCTGTGCCTTATTGTACAGGTTAATAATTTCCTCCGGACGATCCTGCAAATCACAGTCCATAACCACAACCCAGTCTCCGGTACTGTAATCAAGTCCTGCCGTAATTGCCTTAATCTGGCCGAAATTACGTGCCATCTCTATTCCCTTTACACGGGAATCTTCCTTGCACAGCTCCTCAATTACTTCCCAGGAATTCTGCGGACAGTTATCATTTACTAATATAATTTCAAATTCATTACAAATCTGTTCCAATGACTGGCATAATCTTGTATAAAGCTCCCTCAGGGCAGCTTTACAGCCATACACCGGTACTACAACTGAAATATCCATTTTCTCTTTCCTTTCGTACTAACAGTAAAAAACAAAAATTCCTGCAAGAATCAGCAGATTTCCCAACAGCTTCTTTTTGGTAATCTTCTCATGAAAGAAAATAAAGCTGAGAAACATGATTAAGATATAACCCAATGACTCAATGACAGGCCCATTTTTGTATGCAACTCCCCTGTATGCCAGTATTGTCAGAATGGTTGAACCCACCATCATGGCATAACCGATGATTACATAGGGATTTAAATATTCCTTAAGAAAGGAATCATATTGCTTTTTTGCACTTTTCTTTAATAATATCTGTGAAAATGATGCAATTAACACAGATAAAAACAACAATATCCAGTATCCATTAATTTCCATCGTTATTTACAATAATTGTACCAATAATTACAATTATGACTCCTATAATATTTTTTATACTGATTTCTTCCTGAAAAAATAAAACAGCCCAGAGCATGGACCATAATAATGCCAGGGAACGGTTTGCGTATGCCACCGATAAATCAATCCGCTTGATAATCTGCTGCCACAAAATGGCATAGATTCCTAAAATAAAAATTTCAAGCCCATAAAACAAAATAAATTTCAGAGATAGGAATCCTGTCCCTGAAGCAAATTTTGCTGCTACACCTGATAATGTATAAATCATTACAATTCCCTGAAGAAGCAACAGCATCTTCAGGGATAATTTTTTCTTCTTATCTTCCATTACTCTAAAATCTCCTCCGCTTCGGCTCTTGTATCACATGCCGCAATAAAATAACCGAATCTTGTGGAACTGTCCACGACTTCGTGTTCGCCGACCGGTTCGATCTCACTTACAAAATACAGAATCTCAGATTTTTCCTTCTGGATTTTCTGCAGCACTTCCAGATCCTTCTTTGTGAAAATAAAGCGGATTACCGCATACTTCGGCTCTCTGACCGGTTCAAAGGAAGGCTCTTTCCCCAGTGCGGTTTCAATGACCATCTGTACAAAATCATATCCGGTTGAAATCTTTACCAGATCGGAACCGATGCAGTCACCGCCCATTCTGGATCCAATCTCAATAATTTTAACATTTCCTTCTGCATCCATCTTAAATTCGGAATGCGATGCTCCGTTTTCAATCTTTAACGCATCGAGTGCCTGGAAAATCTGTCCAATTACCTTATCTTCTTTTCCTTCCGGTAATTTTGCCGGTTCCAGATGTCCGGTCTCAATGAAATGCGGTGCTCCTGTGGTATACTTCTTCGTAACCGCAAGGAAATGATGTTTTCCTTTATAGGAAATACATTCACAACTGTATTCTTCCCCTTCCAGGTACTCTTCGATAATCGCCTTTTTCTGGAATGAATTTTCCACGGAATCCTTTATTGCTGCCGGAAGCTCCTCAAATGAAGAAATCTTGTTGATTCCTCTGCTGCCGGAACGATCCGTCGGTTTTACAATCACAGGATAGGACATTTCCTTTGCCTCGGATAAATCCTGACCTTCTTCTGCAACCATAAACTTCGGTGTCGGTACGCCTGCTTTTGCAAATGCCTGACGCATCAGGTATTTATTGGTTGAAATCTCTATGCTTTCCCTGGAATTATGCACCAGTCCGAGACCTTCTGCCACATACTGCACCGTGATATTTGCAAGGTCAGAAGCAATGGTAACCACTGCTTCCGGCTGAATCTCACGGCATTTTTCCAGAATTTCTTCTTTTTCCACGATACTGATTGGATAAAAATAATCTGCTGTTTTTTCACCGATCGATCCGTCCTGCCATGCAAAAACATGTGTTTCAAATCCCATCTCTTTTGCTTTTAAAATCAATGGATTCTGAAAGCTGTTTGCTCCGATAATCGCTATTTTTCTCATGACTTTCTCCTATTTATCCTTTAAACGGCTGGAAATAAATGCATCCCATTTTCCACTTTCAAGTTCTTTCTTATAATCTTCCATGATTTCATGATAAGACTGGTATTCCGGAACAAATCCGAAATCTTCTTTTGCCTTTGTCATGTCAAAGAGGAAGGACGGCGTATTGTTCTTCTTTTCCGGACAATATACGATCTGTGATTTCTTTTCGCCGCCAAAAACATCAATTACAGCCTTTACCTGATCCTCGAGGGAAAGTTCTGTTCCGGATGTCATATTATACAGACCATAGGTCTTATCACTTCTGATTGCCAGTACAAATGCTCTCGCAACATCTTTTACATAGATAATATCTCTTGTAATCTGCGGATCTCCCCAGATTTCAATATCTTTTCCGTTTTCTGCATTTTCAATAAAGGTCTGGATTCCTGTCTTGTAATATTTTCCGTTTACATAGATTTCAGAATGAGGTCCTACTCCATATACCGGCGGCAGACGGAACCAGGCACATTGCATGCCATGCTGTTCATTATAGTATTCCATCATGTCATTTGCCGCATTTTTGGAAATAACGTATACCGCATGATCGCCTGTATAACGGAAGTTTCTCGGCTCGTCTTCTTTCAGTGCAACCCCTTTTTTCCAGGAATTAAACACATCGGCATAAGAACTTGTCGCAATTAATTTGCGGATCTTGTTCTTTCTGCAATACTCCAGTACATTAATCGTGCCAATAACATTGATTCTGATATAATCATCTGCATTTTCATCATTCTCAATATCTACTTTTGCATTTGCAGGAAGTAAACCTGCCAGCAGAATAACACCTTCTACATTTTCTGTCGGAAGCTTATCAAAATCTTCCTTTTTGGAAATATCAAGATTTACGCAGTCCACGCCTTTTTTCTTAAGCATATCCGCCATAACCGGATTTCTTCCCGTTGCTAAAACCTCATATCCTTCTTCCAGGAATTTATCCACGGTATACATTCCGATAAACCCTGTTGCTCCAATAATTATTATCATTTGCTGACCCTCCGAATCTCCTGTTTTATTTATAAAATTCCTTTATCTTCTCAATTACACATTCTACGTCTTCATCCGTCAGTGCATAGTGCATCGGCAGACGCATAAGTCTTTCGCTTTCCTTCGTGGTATATCTGTCCTCGCCGTGGAATCTTCCGTATTTGATTCCGGCAGGTGCCGTGTGCAGCGGAATGTAATGGAATACGGTCTGAATCTCATTTTCCTTCAGATATTTAATCAGTTCGGTACGTTCCTGCAGATCCTTTGCTTTCACAAAGAACATATGTGCGTTATGCTTACATCCTTCCGGAATCACCTGAAGTTCAATCTTTCCCTCATCCTTTAATTCTTTCAGGCCTTCATAGTATTTATCCCAGATGGCAAGTCTTCTGTCATTGATTTTATCAGCCACTTCGAGCTGTGCATACAGATATGCGGCATTCAGATCACTCGGAAGATAGGAAGATCCCTTTTCTACCCAGGTATATTTGTCGATCTGTCCGCGGAAGAACTTGCTTCTGTTTGTTCCCTTTTCACGCATAATCTCTGCATTTTCCACATTTTCTTCATCACGGATAAGCAATGCACCACCTTCGCCCATGCTGTAGTTCTTTGTTTCATGGAAACTGAAACAGCCATAATCACCGATGGTTCCAAGTGCTTTTCCCTTATATTCAGACATGATGCCCTGTGCCGCATCTTCGATTACAAGAAGATTATGCTTCTTTGCAATCTCCATGATCTTGTCCATCTCGCAGCTTACACCTGCATAATGAACCGGTACGATGGCTCTTGTCTTTTCCGTAATGGCATCTTCTATCAGGTTCTCATCAATATTCATTGTATCTGGACGGATATCTACAAATACTGCTTTTGCACCGCGAAGTACGAATGCATCCGCTGTGGACACAAAGGTATATGCCGGCATGATAACTTCATCGCCTTCTTTGATGTCTGCCAGTAAAGCTGCCAGTTCTGTCGCGTGTGTACAGGAAGTTGTCAGCAGTGCCTTCTTTGTCCCTGTTTTTTCTTCTATCCACTGATTACATTTCTTTGTGAACATGCCATCTCCACAAATCTTCTTGTTTTCTATTGCTTCCTTCATGTAATCTGTTTCTTTTCCTATATACAATGGAACATTAAAATCAATCATAACTTTCCTCTCTCTATCATTCTGACCAATAAGCTCTTTTCTCGTGTATGATACTACTTTCTTTGTTTTTTGTCAATGTTTTTAGATTTCACTGCTCTTCCCGGCTCTCCTCAATTTCCCTGTAATGTTCCATTGCATTGAGTCTGCTGTCCGAACAGTAGGTATCCTCCACCACAAAACTGTCCTCGATCTTTTTATCTGCAATGCCGCATTTTACTGCCGCATGAATCAGTTCTTCCATGAAAGTCTTTTCCAGTTCTGCCTGCAGTGCCTTTTCGCCGCATAATCCGTAAAAGTCCTCCACATACAGTCTGATTCCTTCCTGGATTTTCTGTATCTGCGGGGTATATTGCTGGTTTACCTCTTCGGTGTAAACCGGCTTCTGGTTTTCATCCATATGGACAAACTGTCCTGCCGGTGCGATCAGCACACTTTCCAGCAGAAGATGATATCTGTGAATCCAGGAATCCGAGTATTCCTGTCTGGTATCTGCATCAATATAATATCCTTCAATGGTATTTCCGGCAATCTTTAATGGTCTCTTCTTTGCATCCGTTGCAAAATAGATCCCCGGATAAGTATCTTTGGTAAGCTTCGATAAATAATACTGGATGCTTCCACTGTATCCAATATCGGATACCATAAGCTTTCCGGTATTATGTCCGGCAATTCCATTATAATATCTGAGATATGCTTCTCTTTCCTTTTCTGCCTCAGCAAAAATTTCCGGATAATATTTCCCGATCTTCTTCTGAATGATGCTCTTCTGCTCCGGAAGTTCCACTTCCAGCTCTTCCGCCTGCGGATCGGTTATTCCAAACCGGCTGTGCAGGAGATTTCCAAAGCTGCCGCGGTAATAGATATCCAGTAACCCGGTAATATCTTCCTGTGTTTCTATGGAAGCCACGGATAAGGACCTTCTCGAAGTCAGAAGATAATCGCCTCGGATTTTCTGCAATGCCAAAACTTTCTCCTGCATGACTTTATAAATATTCTGTAGTACATATCCTTCCCTTGCAAAGAACAGAATCTGCTCTGTCCCTGCTTTTACCGCTTCCCGGCACAAATGATTCATATATCCGGTAATGACCGGTCCGAAAATGCTGTAGCCAAATTCTTTCTCATCGGTAATCTTTAATTCAAACCCGGTCGGATTCATCCGGAACGGATTGGTAAAAAGTTTCTTTACCACCAGACCGGAAGCGATGGAATCCAGCGGCCCGCGAATAGAGTTAAAACTGTAAAATTCGCCAATGCCGGAACATTCAAACAAATCTTTTCCCGACATGATATGGTAATTATGCAGCCGGTAATCCCCACAGATCTGGATATCCGACACCTCGTTATCCCCAATATGCATCAGGGATTCACCATATTTCTCTTTCAGAGCCTTCCACACACTGCCATTGTCCTTACGCAGGTTTGTCTCGGAGGAAAGCCAGATTTCCTCACAGGTAATGCCGCACATCTGCAGGATTTTTTCGATATCCTGTCTGCGCATATACATATCCGTAACGATAATACATTTCTTATGCTTCTTCTCTTTCAGATAACGGTAAAGCTCCACAACCTCTTTACGCGGGGATAAGAATTTCATCTCCGTGTTTAATTCCGTTTCCATCATCACTTTGCAGTCATCCGCAGAATATTTTGACATCTGTTCCAGTTCCCGGTAAATGTCATCCAGATCCGGATCTTCGGACGGACGTTTTACCCGGCAGTTCATCTCGGCTTCTTTGCGTAACTGCTTAAACGGAATCCCGGAATATTTCTCTTCCAGCTCCATTTCCATAAAGTCAAACAAATCATCCGGCCTTGCAATGCTGCGCTCCACCAGGGTATCAAAAACATCAAACGAGATAATATCGTATTGCTCCGCCTGAAGCTTCATATCTTCAAAGCTCTTTGCTTCGTACTGGTTAAAATTCTTTTTGCCGTGATTATAGGTAAATTCCCCGGTCGTTTCATCAAAAATCAGGGTGTTGAATCCATTATAGCGGCAGACCGGAACCAGACATCTTTCGAACGCGTGTGCGATTGTTCCATCCGTCTGTCCCTTCTCTTCCGGAAACTCAGAAACTTTTATTCCTGCATCAAAGAACTGGTGCAGGGCTTCTGTTCTTGCCCAGAACATCGTTCCCATCGGATATTCGATGTACTTGCGATCCGGGATATAGCCAACCCCGATGCGCTGCAGCAGTGTATTTCTTGCCGCCGTATTCTGAAGCCAGGTATGTCCCCAGTACGGCATTCCCGGATAAGTCTCCGGATAAATCATGCCTATCTTGTCCCCTTTTTCAAACCAGTAAAAGATACTTTTGATTAAGGTTTCACTTCCAAACAGATGGTTTAACAAATGTTTTCTCCAGTCCATCTGCTCATTTCCGGTAAACAATGATTTTTTGCTGTGTACATGACAGCAGTAGTCATATTGCAGCATTTCCTGTCCGAATACGGATATAAACGGGGACACGTCCCTTCCCCTGTTCTCCACCTGCTTAATCGTAATCTTTGAAACATTCCGGATTTTTTCCGCCTTTCTGCGTACTTCATTCTCAAGCGACTGATCCATCACGGAAATATACAGATCAAACGGATATGGCATATGATTAAAGTATTTTACAAATTCGTCCATCAGATCCACATAGAATAAATGCAGCTGAATCGCTATTTTTCCGGAAAAGGTAAATTTCTTAAGCTGTGCATCGCTTATCTTTACCTTTCCCTTTTTCATGCTTTTTGCATGGATATAAGCCCACTGCTGATAGGAAGGAGTATTCTTAAACAGCGGGCCGAATACTTTATAAAATGCATTTTTGGCTTTTATTTTGGCTTCCTTGTCCACGGGAAGTTTCAGATATACCTTTTTCAGTCCGTGGAAAACCTTCTGGACCACTGCGTTTTTACCCATTATTCCGCCCTCTTTCCAATATTTTTTTATTTAAGCGGAACAGAAAAACAGTTGCCGCAAGTGTGACAATCATACAGAGAAGAAATGCAAGTATCACATCCGAACTTTGCAATACCTTTCCTGTGAATTTCTGCAGAATCTGTGCCTGTACAAAATGATGTGTCAGGAAAATACCATATGTATAACGGTTCACAAAGCTGCTGATTTTCTCGATGACAGGACCTTTTACCGGGTTCAGGCACCAGGAAAGGAAACAGAATGCTGCGATTCCCACTACCTCTGTCTTTAAGACTGCGTTCGTATTTACAAGGCTGTCACTGCATATGGCTGCAAGTATCAGGACAAATGCACCCGCAAGTCCGAGCCACCACTTCGGTGTCCGGATTACTTTGATAAAGAACATACCGAATACAAATTCCGGAAGTCTTGATAAAAAGAAGCACTCCAGAGGCATCGGACTGTTCCATATCTTTAACAGCACGATAAACAGTACGATAACTGCCCCAAACGTCAGATACGGTGACTTTTTTATGCCACTTCTTAATACTGGGAATACAAGATATAATAAAACGATAACACTTAAGAACCATTCACCGACCATATAAAAATTCGGGCCAAACCAGAGCATATTTCCGTCACAGCCAAGAACACTGTATATAATTCTTGCCTTTGGAATCCCCTGGTTCATGCCGGCATTTTCATAGAAGGTAATGAAAAATGCAAACAGATAAGTCAGCCAGAATAATGGGTAAATTCCCTTTAAACGCTTGATAATATAAGTCTTTATGTCGATTTTTTCTTCATAGACATACATCAGTGCCGCACCGCTGACAATAAAAAAGAGGGTCACTCCAAAGCTTCCAAGATACACGGAGAAAACGGTATCCGGCAGTATTTTAAAATCAAATCCGACACCGGCAGCTTCCAGTGAGCGTGTAAAATGACACACAAACACGCAAAGCATTGCGATTAATTTGATCAAATCAAAATATAAGATTCTTTCTCTCTGACTCTTTCCCATAAAAATATCCTCCGGTTTTATCTGTGCAATGTGTTCTTAATTTTCTCATGTGCACGCCATGTCTTTGTATTGATAATTGTCTGATACTGGATTTCAAGCTGATCATGTCTTGCACTTAAATCTTTCAGATCCCGTTCCAGATTCTGTACGGTCTCCACAGACTTCTTCCATTCATTTGCGCAGTTCAGCCATTCTGCCTTTGCACTCTCTAATTCTTTCTCAAGATTTTCATTTGCCTGTAATGCGGCTCTCCAGTTCTGCTCACATTCTTTGTTTGCCTGTACGGACTTCTCCCATTCATCGGCACATTTCTGCCACTCTGCTTTCGCATTCTTTAATTTCTCTTCGAGATCCTGATTAGCAGCAACGGCAGCTTTCCAGTTATCCGCACATTTTTCCCATTCTTTCATCACTTCATCGATCTTACGGATATTCTTCAGGCAGCAATACTTATCCTTTGCATAACTTCTTCCCTGTTCATCCGATATAACATAATCATAGAAATGGCAGTAGCTCTGCTCTAAGACTTCCTCACTGCTTTCAATTCCCAGAAATTCCATTACCTTATGGAATGGATAAAACTGCTCCAGTTCCGGATTGTGCATATATCCGTCCCGGATGCAGTGATAAACAGCCAGATCTTTTGGAATCTTAAATTCCATAACCCATTCATAATCGATAAAATACGGTGTATCGTCTTTGAGTATGATATTGCTTGCGATTGCATCAAAGTTTGCATAGACTAACCCTTTTTTTCCGGTATAGCCGTCCGCATCTCCAAACCACTTTTCAAATTCCGCACCTGTCTCAAACACACAGGAGTTCTTTGCATCACCGCAAATCAGCTTCCTATGGTATGTTAAAAGCTCCTCATAAGCTGCCGTATCCCCGCTTTGTGCAATCCTTCCATAGCGGTCGGACAGATTTTCTCCCTCGATAAAGGCGAATTCCACACCATCGCCTTGTTTCCGGACGGGACACATCTCCACCTCAGAATAATATTCCTTCAGGCGGTCATAAAACAGCTGCATTTTTTCGATATGCTCTTTCCCTTCCGGAAAAATGGCTTCTTTATAAACGGTCTTTTTCCCTTCTTCGTTTACAACTTCCGTTCTGATACTGAATCTTCGATTTCTTTCATCACTATATTTTAAGTAATTTAATTTCATAGATTAACTCCTTACCGCCTCAATTAAAAATGAATTTGCAAAGTATTTTAATTCTTCTGTCCCCTTCAGGCTCTTGAATGCCTTTAACTGGTCAAAACATACCAGCACATCGGAATCATAATTATTTCTGGATGAAAAATCCACCTCATACTTCATCAATGCATTTTCATCGTAAATTGCCTGCGGTAATTTATAATCCGGAAATGGAAATGCGAACGCAAGCTTCTGATATCCACATTTGTTTAACAGTGTCCGAATCTCGGAATAGGAAAATGTCCGGATTCTGTTTTCATTTTCATATCCCTCGATTCCCACAAATGGCTTTGCAAGATGATCTTCGTTGTATCCGGCAAAATACTTCATGCCAAGCCGGTTTTCGATGGCGATATAGAGTTTTCCGTTCTCTTTGAGACATTCCCCGATTTTATTCAAAAATGCCTCGAACGGGTTCTTATCCTCGATATAATATCCTGCATATTCCAGTACACCGATTAATGTGATAACATCATATTTCTTGGTAATCGGAATATCCTGAAAGTTACCGACAAAGATTTCAATATTGTCACAATCGTTATGTCTGTGTGCATTGACAAGGGAACGTCTTTTTGACAGTTCGATGCAATCCACTTTTTTTGCCTTTGCTGCCAATGCTCCCGTAATCGCACCCATGCCGGCACCTACTTCAAGCACTTCATCCGTATCCTGTATCTCCATCGGCTCTGCGATGTTTTCTCTCTGTCTGCTTAAATGATATAAAATCGGCCAGTTATCAAACCTTTTATCTGTATAACGGTAACTGTCACTTTCCTGAACCATGTCTAAGATCACATTTTCTATATCACCGTCACTGTATAAATCTTTTCCTTTATAATAGTCATAATTCATCGTGACTTTTCCTATTTTTTCTATCATCAGCACTTTCCTTCCATTAATATCAATTATCCCTTAAACTCTCTTCCCCGCAAATGAAAATAATATTTCTTTCCCTTTAAATATATTTTCTCCGGAAGAACTTTTTTTAATCTTCTTTTTGTTCTTGCTTTCCAGTTATTATCAATAACAGGCGGCTGTGGCGGCTGCTCTAATATATTATTCTTTACCCGGTCAGCTACAACACTGTGATAATTTGCACCATACTTGTCAAATACGGCTTTGTTTAATTCCCTCATCATATAATCAGAATTTGTGATATCAACTGCCGCATATTCATTACTGTACAGTGTTCCGGTGTAATATCTCATTCCCTGCACGATAAACGGCAATGCGATGTAAAATACATCATCTTCCACCGGTTCTTTCAATGCCTCTGTCATGCTGTCACTGCACAGGCAGTCAGCCTTTATCATTACTGCTCCTTCGGTTGGAATCAGCGGTGCAACCTCTTTCTTCTTATTTACCCTGACCGCGATACGATCTAAATATTCACTGACCTTCTCATAATTTCCTGCCCATCCGTCCGCATATTTTGCGAAAAACTCTCCGAAATCAGGCACCGGCGGTATGCCAAGTCCCATCCGGGGATTTTCCAGGAAGGTATGCTTCTGGTTGATCATATATTCATCGGATGCAAAGATACATTTCCAGTCCTTGAATACATTGGAAATCTCATTGCTGTATGGTCTGATTTTTTCCACCGTATCCATCACAAGCAATGCATAATACTGTATTCCCGGCTTATGGTTCTTCTGCACTGCTGCCAGGAATTCCTGATAAGTTTCCGGTTCTTCCGGTGCGATGGTAAGATGGGCAGCTCCTGCTGCGGAAGCCACCTTCTTCGTATTTTCCGCAGAACCGTATAATACGATGTCACAATTTCTGTTTTCAAGAAATTCCTGATAAAATACCAGGCTCTCTGTCTGCTTTACCCAGATGGCAGCCTGCATATTTTCCAGAGTTTCCCCATCGTAAGACACCTGCTCCGGCATACAGTAATTAAACTGCATGACCTTATGCACTTCTGAAATATTTTCCACACGGAGAATATTATCCCAGATCATATTCACATCATAATCCGTATGATTGCGGATATAGTCGTATGCCTCAACCGAAGACTGTCCGCAGGTATTGATCAGGAAATCCTTATAATCCGTAAAGAACGAACGTCTCTTGATAATCGGGCATCTGTCCTTTTCCAGCATATCTTTGATATAGAACATAACCGGACAGTATGCATAACGCTCGTAACGTGCGGTGTCCGCATAAACTTCCCATTTATATCCGAGATCTTCAAAATGTTTGGTCAGAATTGTTTCATAATCACAGATAGAATCCACATAAGATTCCGGATTCTTCATGGATATGATAAATTCTTTATAATCATCACTGGACACCAAAGAATTACGCAGTACCAGAAAATGAGACTGGATATGTTCCGGCATATAACCGTAGCGGTTCTTTCCATAAGGATCTACTTCTACCTTATGATGCTTTGTGATACCCCAGAAATCCAGGTCTTTTGTACTCATCTTCTCAAACATTTCGGAAAATGGATAAATTCCTCCGAAAAAGGTATAATTAAACAGTACGATCTCATCATACTTCTGCAATTCTTTAAATCCAAGATAAAAGAGACCTTCCCTGTAACCGCCTACATCAAAACCATGATTTGCTCTTATCAGAACTTCATCTGACTCAGAATGCAGCCTTTTTAATCCCTCTTCGCCCGGCTCTCCATTGCATACAACCAGAAGATAGGATAAGTTCTGTCTGAGATCTTTTAACATATAAAGAATATAATCGTCTACAATTCCATCCCGGTCATAAAACAAAAAAATACCGCACCTGTTTTTCAGATTGTTTTCTACTTTCATCTTTATCTCCTATATTGATTTAATCTTATCAATCAATTCCCTGAAACGTGAAACACCCATATGTTTCATTGCCGCCCTGCTCATCTCGTCATTCATGAATCTCCAGTTTGTCAGCTGGATTCCGGCATAGCTGTCCGCCATGAGCCAGCCTGCATAATATCCCTCATTCTGTACACAGAACGGATAGATTCTTTCAATGGCATGAAGCACCGTTGCATCTGTTTCAATCGGTTCCGGCGGAAAGTCGGTGTATTCCCAGCCGTAATCAAATAAACCTTTCAATGCTTTTGTACGAACCCAGAACATTGAGCCCAACGGTGCTACCGGTTCTTTCTCCGGATTCATGTCCACCTTCAGTCCCAGTTTCTCTGCCAGTTCCTTTGCAACCTTGAAATTATCGCCCCATTCACCTTTTCCGGTAGTCGGATAATACGGACCATGCACCGGAACCGGAGGAGTCAGCAGCCCCAGAAATGGATTTTCTTCAAATGTTGCGATTACGTTATCTATATATGTCGTATTTTTTAACATATTTTCAAAGCACATATGTCCCCAGGAATCCCCGATTGACATCGGAACAACCTGATATACCTTCTTGTCATGTACTTTTGCAATCAAATCATATTTATCAATCAAATCCTTGCATCCTACCAGGAAGGGTGCTACATCTCTTCCGATATTTCCCACGATCCGGTAGTCAATCGTATGATTTTTCACCCCTGCAAATGCATTCTTTGCATTTTCGAGTTTTTTCTCATCCGGTACGGTAACATAGATATCCACATTTTCCGGTACATTTGCGGCATATTCTGCACACATTGCAGCCAGTTCTTCATAATAAATGTGGATAACCAGTGCTGTCTTTAATTTTTTTTCCTCTTTGTTCAGGCGGATTCCGGTCGGAAGCACATAATTCAGATGCATTCTTTTCTTAACATCCGCCATATTTTGCAGCCTTAATATATTTTTCCATATCATGGAAGTATCATAATCCGTATGTTTTTCGATATATTCCATGGCTTCTCTTGTACCTTCGCCGCCACTTCTTGACAATGCTTCCCCATATTCATGGAAGAAGGATCTTCTCTTGATCACCGGACAGCGCTTTTCTTCGATCATCAGTCTTGGGAAATCTCGCAGCGGATCGTAGGTATAGCCTTCGAGTTCCTCTGAATCGGCATAAACTGCCCACTGAAATCCCTTATCCGCAAATTCTTTGGTAAAGATGGCTTCGTGATATCCGATTGCCTGCTCGTAGGAAGTGATCTGCGGCATATTTTCCCAGTATTTCTGGAATTCCGGCGACATGGTCAGCGACTTGCGGAATACCATAAAGAACGACTGCACATGTTTTGGCAGCATGCCATATTTTACAGTTCCGAACGGATCAAACGGAACTTCATGGAAATTGGTAATTCCCCAGAAATCCAGATCCCTCACTGCCATTTTCTCGAACATTTCCTGGAACGGATATACCGGACCGAACATGGTGGAATTACAGATAATGACCTCGTCAAATTTTCCATCCCTGTTGTAGCCGTATTTTTTTAAGCCCAGATGATATGCGGTAATATCAAAGCCTTCATTTCCACGCATCATTACCTCATCCGCAATCCCGGAAAAACGTTTTCCTGCCTCTTCCTCCACGTCGCCATTGCAGATAACCAGAAGTCTGCTGACCTGTTTTTTTAATTCCTCTATAAAATAGAAATTATATTCATCTGCAATACCATCTTTATCATAAAATACAAAGATACCCAATCGATTGGCTGTATTCTTTTGAAGAATCATCTTCTGCCTCCTTACTTTGTGATCGTTACGGTTGAATTCATATCATAGAATCCAACGGTATTTTTATCCGAAATTACATGTATGTCACACACATCGTACAGTCTGTGGTATACCACAAATTTATTGCTGAAGAATCCGACACAGCCTAAGGAAAGCATATAATCCCTTCCCTGCAGATTCATGTTCTGCTTAAATTCTATGACTCTTTCTTCCCCTGCCTTTACCGGGCCAACCGGGATATCCTCATACATGGTATTTGTTCCCGTAACTTCCGTTCCCTGTAAATCCTTAATGGTAAACGCGAAGATCGGCTCCTGCAGCTCCTTATGGAAACGTACCTTCATCTTAATCGTAAATTCTGTATTCTTCTGGATATTCGATGTAATCTTTCCTGTCTCATCTATGATGGCATAGTCAACAATCTCGCCATGCTTTTCCCCATAATCCTGAAACTTCGGGTTGTTGTTCAGATACTGTTTCCACATTCCCTGCTGGTTATTCTCCACCACGGTCTTTGGCACATCGGTAGGTGCATCGTTCTGTGCCATGAGCTGTTTATACAGATCCACGATCTCCTTCGGCTTTCCTTCTGCCTCTTTCACGCCTTTGTTCAGCAGAATAACTCTGTCACAATACTTACTGATACTTCCAAGGTCATGGCTTACAAACAGGATGGTCTTTCCCATCTTCTTGAATTCTTCAAACTTGTGATAGCATTTTACCTGGAAGAATACATCTCCTACCGACAATGCCTCATCGACAATCAGGATTTCCGGGTCGATATTAATTGCCACCGCAAATGCCAGCCGGACAAACATACCACTTGAATATGTTTTTACCGGCTGATGTACAAAGTCCCCAATATCTGCAAAACTCAGGATATCATCCATCTTTGCGTTGATTTCTTCTTCTGAAAATCCCATCATCGTACCATTCAGATAGATGTTTTCGATTCCGGTGTATTCCATGTTGAATCCGGCACCCAGCTCCAGCAGTGCGGATATTCTTCCCTGAATACTGACATTGCCCTGTGTCGGGTTCAGTACTCCGGTAATGATTTTCAGGATGGTTGACTTACCGGAACCATTTGTACCAATGATTCCGACGGTCTCACCCTTTCTTACTTCAAAGCTTACATTGTTCAGTGCATAATGCTCCTGATAGAGCTTTTTCTTTGAAAAACCAAGTGCCTCTTTTAATCTGTCCGATGGTTTATTGTATAAACGATATATTTTTGATACATTATCAACATTTATTGCGATTGATTCCATTTGTTACCTCTCTACAGCACATCGGCAAAATGTACTTTTAATTTTTTAAATACGACTGTTCCCAATGCAAATAATACCAGGGTAAAGCCCCAGAACCATGCTGTTTCATATGGTCTTTCCCAGAACCATATCTTATCGATCAGGGAATCCCTGTAACCTTCCACGACATAGTACATCGGCATTGCCTTGAAGATCCATAAAAACTGGGTTGGCAAAATAGCGATCTGCCACATAATCGGTGTCATCCACATTCCTATCTGAAGGAAGATTCCGACAATCTGTGTGGTATCGCGGAAAAATATAACAATGGAACAGGTAAAGTATACCAGTGCCAGTGAAAGCACCGCGGTACAGAATGTATAGTAGATAATCTGCAGGGTATGCCAGTCCGGTGTATATCCATAGAACGCATAAATGATGACCGTAAGTGCCATAAACGCAATATGCACATACATTGCCGAGATAATTTTAACAGCGGGCAGCACACTGATTTTGAATACAATTTTCTTTACCAGATACTGATATTCCAGAAGGGATGTTGTTCCGGCACTCAGCGCATCGGAGAAGAAGAACCATGGTACAAGTCCGGCCATCAGCCAGAGAATGAAAGGAAAGTTTCCTACGTTACCACTTCTTAATCCGACCTGAAACACAAACCAGTAGACCAGAATCGTAACCAGGGGCTGGATAAATGCCCAGATAATTCCAAGGTATGAACCTACATATTTTGTCTTAAAGTCATTCTGTGCAAGATTCATGACCAGTTTTCGGCTGCTCCAGAGTTCCTGTAACAGACTTACGATCTTTCTTCCAATCAGTCCTGCGGCAAGCAGGATAATGTCGAATGCAACACAGATAATGATATTCAGGATATCGCACCATTTCTGTGCCAGGTTTTCCAGATTTTTCCTGATATAATCCTGTGAAAATGCAAAGATACACTGCGGATCGTCACTATTGGTCTGAATCAGGATAGCGCCGGATTCCTCGGAAATAGAATCCACTCCCTTAAACTGATTGTCCTTTAATAAGAGCTGATCCTTTAATTCCCATGTGTTTCCATGATAGCTCACATGAATGGAATAAATCTTTACTTCCGCTGTTTCTTCCCCAAAATCAATTCTCCAGGAATTGAACTTCGAAGGTACTTCAAATTTAAGGTTTTCCCGCTTTCCTGCCTCTTTATACTCGACCGTTTTACAGTTATTGATGTCGAATATTCCGTCAGAATAGAAAAACTGGTAATTGCCGGCCTTGGTTGATTCCATGTCAACACTTACCGTAACATTGTCCGGAATGACTACCGGGACTTTATTTAAAATGAGCCAGTCAAACAAAATAGCCACAATGACTACCATGACTAATGCTTTCTTACTTTTCATCACAATACTCCTTGTATGAAAGCAGCTTATTTCGCTGCTTTCATAATTTCATTAATCTTAGTTGCGTCACCCCAGATTCCAGGTGAGTCATATGGTCTGTCCGGATATGCTCCGTATTTCAGCTTTATCTTAAAATTATTCTCTTTGATAAAGCTTTCCACTTTTTCAGCCAGTGTCATTGGCTGTCCGGTACAACTGTTAATAATTCCGTTTATTTTATCCTGCAGAACAATTTCTGCAATCTGATCTGCCATGTCGTAAATACTCAGAAAATCGTACTTATTTTTTCCCGATGTAAATGGAAATTCTGTTTTTCCTTCCTGTTCTGCCTCTACGATTTTCTTAAAAATAGAGTTGTTCTTTAAATCATCTCCAAAGATATAAAAGCCACGAATCCACTGGACAATTACGTTTTCATTTTTTCCCAGAAGAAATGTGAGCTGTCTTAATGTATTTTTCGCAATTCCATATAAAGACAATGGATTTGTAGGTGTATTCTCATCGATCGCACCTTCGTAATATCCGACCTCGTGCATCGAACCCATTACTGCCATCTGCTTTAATCCGCCCTTCATCATGTTGCTGATGAATTTGTAATGGCTGTCCAGATCTTCGATATGTTTCTCGGAATTATGGATAAATCCGTCCCTCCATGCCATATGCAGGCAGACATCCGGCGAACCCATCTCTGTAAAAATATTCTCATTCTCTTCAAAAATATTCTTCTGTACTTTTGTTGCCCTGTCATCCACATCATCCAGACGGATATCTGTTGCAATGACATCTGCTCCCTTATCCAGCAGGGCTTTCACAACATGCTGTCCAATATATCCACCGGCTCCTGTTACTAATATCTTTTTACACATATGTCCTCCTTACATCTGCTTCATGTACTCTGCAATCGCATCTTTCCAGTCCGCCATTCTGAAATCACTGGTAAGCTTTATCATATAATTTTCAAGAATGGAGTATGCCGGTCTGTCCGCTGAAGCCGGATTCATTTCCTTATACTGCTTTGATGTCACATGATTGACCTTTGTTTTCTTTCCTGCCAGACGGAAGATTTCTTCCGTAAAATCCGCCCAGTTCGTATCGCCTTCACAGGTTGCATGGAATAATCCGTAATTTTCTGTCGGCTCAAGAAAATGTATCATCCTTGCCAGCTCTGCGGCACTTGTCGGTGAACCTAACTGATCACAGACTACATTGACTTCATCGTGTGTTTCCGAAAGACGCAGCATTGTCTTTACAAAGTTCTTTCCATCCCCGTACAGCCATGCCGTTCTCAGGATAAAATATCTCTGTGCAAATTCACGGACGAACTTTTCGCCCTCTGCCTTTGTCTTTCCATATGCACTGATCGGATGAATTTCATCAAATTCGGTATATGGTCTTGTTCCATTGCCTTCAAATACATAATCCGTTGATACATGTACCATCTTTGCACCGGTTTCGGTTGCTGCAATGCTTAAATTTCTCGGTCCGATGGCATTGATTTTATACGCAAGATCCCACTCCTGCTCACATTTATCTACATTTGTATGTGCCGCACAGTTAATGATAACATCCGGTTTTGTCTGTTTTACCAGTGACATTACCTCATCAATACTGGTAATATCCAGAGTCGAATGAATTCCCTCTGTCATAACGACATCCGTATTGATAAATTCCACATTCTCGCCGGCATATTCATGGCGGATCGCCCTGCCCAACTGTCCGTTTGCACCTGTGACTAATATTTTTTTCATCCTGCTTATCCTTTCTTATTTTGCCAGTCTGTTTAAAGCACTAAATAATGCCCTGATGGAAGCTCTGGTAATATTCGTGCTTACACCTACGCCATAGGTTGTCTTCTTTGTATCCAGATCGGTCACACAGATATATGCTGCTGCCTTTGCATTAGAACCCTCTCCAAGTGCGTGTTCTGAATAATCGTTAATCTTGAATTTCACACTGGTAGCCTGATGAAGTGCATTCTTTACCGCATCGATCGGACCATTTCCGACTACCTTTACATGCTTTTCTTCGCCTTTATACTTGAAGTTCATGGATGCCTGTGTATCACCCTTATCGGTTTCTTCCACATCTTCTATCTTACAGGAATCAAAGGTATATGGGTATTCCCTGTCCGTCTTATAGGTCAGGTATTCCTCACGGAATTTCTCCATAATGGTATCCGGTGCTACTTCTCCATGCTGCTCGGCAATGACCTGAATCACATCTGCAAATTCTTTCTGCATTCCCTTCGGAAGCTTGTAGCCGAAGTAGGTATCCATGACAAATGCCACACCGCCTCTTCCGGACTGGCTGTTGATTCTTACGATCGGCTCATATTCCCTTCCCAGATCGGACGGGTCAACCGGCAGATATGGAACTTCCCAGAATCCGTCATTTCTTTCCTTCATCGCCTGGATTCCCTTGTTGATGGCATCCTGATGAGAACCTGAAAATGCGGTAAATACCAGTTTTCCTGCATACGGATGTCTCATTCCGACCGGCATCCTGGTACATCTTTCGTAGACTTCAATAATATCATTGATATGTTCTAACTCCAGTTCCGGATCAATTCCCTGTGAAAACATATTGTACGCAATGTTTAACACATCCACATTACCGGTTCTCTCACCATTGCCAAACAAAGTTCCTTCCACCCTGTCCGCACCTGCAAGCATCGCAAGTTCTGCTGCTGCCACACCAGTACCCCTGTCATTGTGCGGATGTACGCTTAGTATAATTGATTCCCTGTTTTCAAAATGTTTATGCATCCATTCAATCTGATCCGCATATACATTCGGTGTATTCATTTCCACGGTAGCCGGAAGGTTGAAAATGATCTTCTTCTCTTTCGATGCACCCCACTCCTTCTGTACTGCCGTACATACTTCCAGTGCATAATCAAGTTCCGTACCGGTAAAGCTTTCTGGGGAATACTCGAGAATAATTTCGCCCGGGAAGTTTTCCACATAACTCTTGACCATCTTTGTTCCATCGATGGCAATCTGCTTGATTTCTTCCCTGCTCTTGTGGAAAACCGCTTCTCTCTGGAGCGTGGATGTGGAGTTATAGATATGTACAATGGCACGTTTTATGCCCTCCAATGCCTGGAAGGTTCTCTCGATCAGATGCTCCCTGCACTGTACCAGTACCTGTACGGTTACATCGTCCGGAATCAGATCCCGGTCCACAAGCTGTCTTAAGAAATCATACTCGATCTGGGAAGCTGCCGGAAATCCCACTTCAATCTCTTTGAAACCGAGTTTTACTAACATATTAAAGAACTCTATCTTCTCTTCCACCACCATTGGCTCAATCAGTGCCTGATTGCCGTCACGCAGGTCAACACTGCACCAGATCGGGGCTTTTTCAATCTCCTTACCCGGCCATTCCCTGTCCGCCAAATCCACTACCGGGACTCTTTTATACTTTTTATAATTCAACATGTTTCTTCCATCTCCTATCTCTTCCAATATGCTTTATTGGATGTACATTTCATAATTATTTTATCCGGAAGTTTCCGGTACATTTTTCCAAGCTTCATTCCGATCCATTTCATTCCACTGTGATAAAACAGCACCGGAATATCAAAATAGCTCTTCCTCTTCATCAGATAGCGGAAAGTCTGCTTTACCAGCCGGATGCCTTCATCTTCTGCATGGTATTCATTAAAAATATAAGAAAAGTCAGCCTGTGACACTCCAAGATCGAAATAACGTTTAAAATACTGTACTCCGCTGTAATTGTGGGAATGAATCACAACCGCCTGTGCCTCATAACGGATATCATATCCTGCTTTCAGTGATTTCGCAGCAAATATCTCATCTTCATTAAAAATAACTTTTCCCGGAAATCCTCCGACTTCTTCGTATGCTATACGATCGTACATGGCACAGACATCCGAACAGAAAATCGACTTGATTCCATTATTTGTCTGTGCTGCTTTTTCCATCGCAGAATGGGATTCCGCAGGATAATTAAAAGTTCTTGTATACCGTTCTATGATACGGCAGTCCTTTGCCGGCTCCTGTCTTGCAAATACCACGGATATCTTTTCACCCTGGGCATTTCTCAGATTCTCTATCAATTTTCCATTCTTCGGCATGGCATCCTGTGTCATCATCAGAACATATTGTGATTTACACAGATGCATGGCCATATCTCTCGTACCGCCGTGGTCAAATTCTTCCTGTGGAATGGAAACCACCTGAACAACAGGATACTCCGTCTGTACCTCCTGCAGAAGCTGTTCCGTATGCCAGTCATCTTCACTGCTGCGGGTATGAATCAGAAATATATTGGATGGGACAATGGTCTGTCCCATCAGTCTGCTTATGACCATCTGTAATTTCTTGTCCGGCTTGTATACCGGTATTACCACATCCACATTTCCCATAAATTATCTCCCTATGATATTGCATACTTCTGTAACTTCAAAACGACACGTTCTGCCATTTCCCTGCAGATTTCATCTGTTTCCGCTTCCACCATGACACGCACCAGATTCTCTGTTCCGCTTGGTCTTAACAGAATCCTTCCGTTTCCTTCCAGTTCTTCTGACACTTTATCGGCAGCCGCAAGCACCTCAGCATCCTCCATCGCCTGCTTTTTATCCTGCACTTTGACATTAATCAGGATCTGCGGGAAAATTCTCAGTTCTCTGGTCAGTTCACTGAAAGACTGTTTTTTCTCAATCATTGCTTCCATCATTTTCAAAGAAGTAAGAATTCCATCCCCTGTCGTTGCATGCTTGCTGAATATGATATGTCCTGACTGTTCACCTCCCAGACAATGACCATTCTTCATCATATTTTCGCACACATACTTATCACCGACTGCTGTCTGTTCCGTCTTGATTCCTTTTTCTTCCAAAGCACGGTACAGACCAATATTAGACATAACAGTTGTCACCACTGTATCGTTTGCCAACTGCCCATGCTCCTTCATATAAGTTCCACAGACATACATGATTCCATCACCGTCGATAATATTTCCCTTTTCATCCACGGCAATACAGCGATCCGCATCCCCGTCATAGGCGAAGCCTGCATCCACTTCATGATTCTTTACAAAATCTGCCAGCACTTCAATATGGGTAGAACCACAATCCGTATTGATATTCGTTCCATCCGGTTCATTGTTGATGACCAATGTCTTTGCTCCCAGTGCATCAAACACATTCTTTGCAATCGCAGAAGCACTTCCGTTGGAACAGTCCAGTGCCACCGTCTTATCCTTAAAAGATCTTGTCGCAATGGAAATCAGATAACCGATATAACGGTTCCTTCCTGCAGCAAAATCCACGGTTCTTCCGATATTTTCCCTTACCGCAAAAGGAATTTCAGGTGTAATGCCATCGATATACCCCTCTATCTTATTCTCGACTTCTGCTTCCATCTTCATGCCTGCCCTGTTAATCAGCTTGATCCCATTGTCATAGAATGGATTATGACTGGCTGATATCATGATTCCGCAATCGAACTCCTCTGTTCTGACAACATAAGATACACTCGGAGTCGTTGTAACATGCAGCAGATATGCATCTGCTCCTGATGCCGTAAGACCTGCAACCAATGCATATTCAAACATATAGCTGCTTCTTCTGGTATCTTTTCCGATGACCACTCTCGCCTTATGTTCCCTGCCAAAATACCATCCAAGATAGCGGCCTACCTTATATGCATGTTCTACATTCAATGTTACATTTGCCTCACCTCTGAAACCATCTGTTCCAAAATACTTGCCCATGTTTCTGCCTCCCTCTGTTAAAGCAATTCTTCTTTATATAATTTATGACTGATATCATGTACCAGTGTGTTTAATGCCTCTTCTTCATCCGGTCCTTCACAGATCAGTTCTATTTCATCTCCATATCTGACACATGCTCCCAGTACACTCAATACACTTTTTGCATTATAAATTCCGGTTTCATTCTTTATCTTTACGGTACTGCGGAACTTTACTGCCTTCCTGCATAAGATTCCTGCCGGTTTCATGTGTAATCCGGTTTCATCTATTACTTTTACTGTTGCGCTAACCATCTTTCTGTCCTTTCCGTATCTAAGTTTCTTCTGCCTCGTCACTTGCCGGCTGTGTCGTTGTTTCCTCCGGTTTCTGTGATGTTGTCTCACTCTCATCTTCCCTCGACGTTTCCGTCATTCTCGTTGTGCCAGTCTGACCAGTTGTTGTCTGAGTATTTGCACTGGTCTGACCGGTCGGTGCAGTACTGCTCTGACTCTGACTCGGATTCTGTACGGTGGTGGTATCCTCCTGTACACTCTTATCCGTCAGCTTCACACTGACATATCCATCTGATATCTGCGTTAATCCTTCTGCAAGCTGCAGTGTTACAGGGACACTTGACACCCCTTCTTCCAGATTCTTCAGACTCACATATGCCACAATATCCGAGTTTTTCAGTTCATCAATCAGTGTTTTCTTACCCTCCACCTGGATCGAAACACTTCCTGTCGAGCTGATGGATGCGTCCATGCCATCCGGTATGTTCTTTATGCCAATATCCTTAACATCCACATAGATTGTCTTTTCTGCTATTCCTTCCAATCCTACCGTAAGGGTAATGGTTTTTACCGTATCATTCAGGTACACATTTTCCGGCAGCAGAGCCTCTATATCAAAGGTTCTGGTGATTTCTTCCTGTGTTCCATCAATGATGATATCTGACACTGGAAGCACAATTTCTTCTATTCTGTCCAGATATTCCTTCTTTCCCATAATGGAAATATTGTTTTTACTCAGTCTGATATCCGACACAACTGCAGTATCCGCCGGACTCGTAATTTCCGTATAGGAAACCGGTATGGACTTCGTATAATATACCGTACTGCTTGCATTTACCTGTGCAATATCCGTTGTAACATGATTATCTGCCTGAATCAGTTCCACACCTTTATTATTATATACTTTAATCGGAACTGTCGTTTCAAAATCCTCTGACACTCCCACAATATTTACATTCGCACACACTTCTTTGATACTCTCATGAACCGACTGCGGTGCGGTAATCTTCACATTTTCCCTGTCGAGCTGCGTATCTGCCACCACATAATTATCCGCCGCAATTCCGACATATTTTACCTGAATCTCATAGGTTTCCTCGACCAGATCTTCAATGTCCAGCCGAATCGTATTATTTGACTTCTCATTAATGGTAACTTTCTGCTGATATGCATATTCATTCAGCTGCACGTCAATCGGCACAGAGTCTGCCTGTGACAGATCCTTAAAATCCGCCGTAGCCGTAAAATCATCTGCTTTCAATGAATCCACGATCGTCCTCGGACCTGTTACCTTTACAGAGATCAGCTGTCCTTCCGTAATCGTATATACCTGGTTATTATCCGTGATAACAGACTCATTCTCAACCGCTACCTTAATGCCTGAAATAACCCTGGTTTTACTCGGATCATTAATATTTAATACGACTATCCAGATCAATATTGCCATCAGTACAGACAGTATCTTTAATATTAAATTGTCAGTCAGTCTACTTTTCATGGCAATACCGCCCCCTTCTACTTCTCTTTCTTTTCCTTTTTAGCTTTCTCTTTTTTGATTTCCATATTTTTGGCCTTATCATTTCTTATCTTCCATAAACGGAACTTCTTCACATCGATCTGCTTATTCTGCAGACGAATCAGATGGGAACGGAGTTTATCTCCATCAACGTTCCGGAACAGTCTGCCGCCCACTGCAATGGAAACCGCTCCCGTTTCTTCTGAAACAACGATGGTAAAGGAATCGGTTACTTCACTGATTCCCACGGCTGCCCTGTGTCTGGTTCCAAGTTCCTTGCTCAGTTCCATATTATCTGACAATGGCAGATAACAGGTCGCTGCCGTCAGCCGGTTTCCCCGCATAATCACCGCACCGTCATGCAATGGTGTATTATGCTCGAAAATATTAATAATCAGCTGGCTGCTTACCAGTGCATCCAGTTCAATTCCGGTTGCTTCGTATTCTGAAAGATTTGTATCCTGCTCAATGACGATTAATGCACCTGTCTTGACCTTTCCCATCTCATAGGCAGCCTTTACCAGTGCATTTACCGTGTCATCGCTGAATCGTTCATTTGTCTCCGAATTATCCGGAAAAATGCCCTCAAAAAACCGCTTTCGTCCCAGCTGTTCCAGTGCTTTACGCAATTCCGGCTGAAATACGATTACGATTGCAAACATCAGTACATTCACTGCCTTATCAACAATCCACAGAATCGTATTCAGTTTAAATATGGCTGCAAGTGCGATGAAAACAAGAATTACAATAATTCCCTTCAGCAGCTGCCATGCCCTTGTACTCTGAACCCATTTTAATACTTCGTACAGCATAAAGGAGATAATAATAATCTCCACAATATCTGTAACTTCTATTTTCAACGGGATATATGTTCTAAAAAATTCTGATATCGCCTGACCCATTATTATCTCACTTCCTTCCGGTTTTCTGTCCTCTCTGTCTACCTTGCGGCTCTTCTGCCGCTATTCTTCTTTCCTCTTCGCTCTTCCTGTTCCACCTGCAGCTTCGGTACTGCCTTTACATAATAATAATAGTCATCATCCTCAAACTGCACCTGTTCCGTCCTATGATAATCGACATTGTGTTTCATAAACGTCACACAGATGCCAACAAGAACTGCGGCAATATTCCCAAGGATCAATGCCGGAACCGTAAATACATCTGTCATGCCAAAACTTGCATTTCCAATCAGCAGAATTACCAGATCTGTCACACTTCCTGCTGCCACACCTATCGTCCAGCAATATTTTACCGGCAGTCTGTGTATCATATACACTACAATCAATGTAATGGAAAATGCTATCATAATCAGATACATGGTCTGATTTGTAAATATTTCCTTCGCCATATCCGTCATGATGCCCAGTCCGTCCGTGGACTGTCTGATGCTATCATAATTCATATGCACATACTTCAGAATAAAGTACATCAGTGTTCCAAATGCCACAGAAACAATGGAAAATGGTGTTGCTGCCAGTCCCATAACAACTGGAACGATAAACGGTACTTTCAGCACAAATAATACCGGAACAAGTACCAGCACCAGACTGTCACCGGCAGAAAAGCGGAAATACAGCAAAAACATTATGATCAGTACTGCCAGTATAAATCCGGCAAGTTCTATTGACAGCGAACTGATATGTGCCAGTACAAGCACCGCAAGCAAAAGTATCATCAGACTCTTCGGCACAACCGCACATACCACCGCCGCAACCGCTGCCACCAGCGGACTGTCCAGCAGGCTCATCGCTCCGATATTTGCATTTATCATCAGCACTGCCACCAGTGATATCACAAAGCGGATGCCGATCTCTATCACTATAGCATATCTGCTGTATACCTTTCTATACCATTCTCTGATCATCAGTAGATTTGTCATTCTTCCGTCCTCCTGAACTGTTTTTCTCCCTGCGCCCGTTCATGGCATAGAGTTTCTTCAAATTACCATTGTACTCATTGAGACCCCTGCGGTACTTCCGGAAGCGGCATCTGCTTACGAAATAAGTGATTAACCCATTTATCAGAGTCACTGCTATATAAGATCCCAGAAGATATTTTCCTGTCTTTAGCAAGTCCATCGTTACCAGGTTCTCCAGAATACTTTCAAAATTCACCAGGACAACCATTGCCACAACCAGCAGATATGCCACCGTAACAACTATGGTAGCATTAATCAGTCTCAGGCTAAGATAATCTGAACGATAATACTTGCTCATAGGAAAACTCTTCTTTCCTTCTCCCTGCTCATAGATTGCCATTTTAGTCATCAATGCAATTTTCTTCTCATTCAGCATAATATGCCCTCCTGTTTTGTTCCTAATTTTACATACCCTAAATTGTATTGTGAACTACCCATCACCTAAAGGTAATGGGTTTTACGCCCTATATTATAAAGTATTATTCCGTATCATGCAAGCAAAATTCACAGGGATTCTCTCTTTTTGCCACTGCTGACCTGTCATATTATACTTTTCATATGCGAAAAGTCAAGTTTCTTCTAAAAAACAGCAGCTGATTTTTATCTCAACTGCTGTTGTGTTCATTCTTCATCTCCCCATTTAAAACTTCTATTATCTTCCTTTTTCTTGCGAACCCGCTGTTTCGTTTTCTCCTTATCATTTAAATAAAATGATGGGCGTTTTGTCTGAATTATATGATAATGAGTCATTTTTGTCCAGTTATCTTTGTTCTATCAGATGCTTATTTCTACCATAAGTCATACATTTTCATGGTTTCTAAATTCCTATATTCGTGTTTTTCATAATATCCTATCAGTTTTCCTGCGTCCCTGAGTGCCACCATGTACACATCCTTATTCTGTTTCTCATTATGAAATGTATATACAATATTATGGCTTTCATCTGCCGCAAACCATTCAATTACCTTTTGTATTTTTTCCGCTGACTCTGCATTATGACATTCCATCAGGCTTCTTCCTATCAGTTTTTCTCCGCCTCTTTTTTCATAACTTCGTATTGCCTGTGGATTCATATAGATAATCTCATGATTCAGATTGCAGATTACAACAGATGCTCTGTCCTGTTCCAGAATACTCCTGTAAAAACTGCTCATGTTTAAAACCTGTTCTTCCATATTTTATCTTCTTCCTTTATATTTTCTTTCACTGTTTATATATAGACATAATTTATCTGATAAAATGCGTCCATACATGTTCTTCCGTCTCCGGAAGTCCAAACTGTTCTTTTCCAAGTGCAATACTTTTCATCAGAAATGCCATATTTCTTGCAAGCACACGCATTGTCTGCTTTCCTTCTTCATCTTCACTCGCTTCACCCGGTCCGCGTCCATGGATAGAATTCCAGTACTGGCTTGATGCGATTGGCATATTGCATATTGTAAAATATTTATTCAATTCGTCGAAAGTAGCAGAACAGCCGCCGCGCCTTGCACAGACAACGCTTGCTCCGACTTTCATGGCTTTATCGAAATGTGAACTGTAAAAAATCCGGTCAAGAACAGCAATCAGCGTTGCATTTGCAGACGCATAATAAACCGGACTGGCAATCACGAGTCCGTCCGCCTCTTCAAACTTCGGTGCCAGTTCATTTACCACATCATCAAACACACATTTTCCAAGCTCCGCACAACGTCCGCAGGCGATACATCCTCTTACCTCTTTATTGCCAACCTGTACGATTTCCACATCGATTTTCTCTGCTTCAAAAACTCTCTTCATTTCTTCCAGTGCAATGGATGTATTTCCATTTTTTCTCGGACTTCCATTAATCATTAATACCTTCATTTTTGTTACCTCTTTTCCTGATTTCTTCATTTCCTATACTTAAACACATCCAGAAAACCCAATCCGGAATAAATTTCCATGCTTTCAATTACATATTCTTCTGTGTTATATTCCGGTATCTCTGGTATTCGGATTATGAGTTTATCCTTTCCTGCTTCATGACTGAGCCTGCACACATTTTCGTAAACAGTCTGTTGTCCATCCACTCCGGTATATTGACTGTACATATATCGGTAACTGTCCTTAATATCAATAAACCACTGGTCGATATATGGAATTAACGGTTCAATCTTATCCCATTCCACATTCAGACTGGTTTCTACCCGTTTCTGCCATTCTTCCGGCATCTTTTTACATACTTCTTCTATATATTTACTCTGAAGCAATGGTTCTCCTCCGCCAAACACTACACCTCCGCCTGTTGACCTGAAATAAATATCATCAACAGAAAGAATATCTACCAGATGCTCCGGTTTTATATTGGTCCTGTAGGTTTCCTCATTTCTGCATTGCGGGTTTATACAATATCTGCAGTTCATATGGCAGCCATAAAATACCACAAGTGTAGAAATACCTCTTCCATCCGTACCCATTCTAAATCTGTTAATTGCCATTATCTCTGATTTTACATTATTACTCATATGGATCCTCCCATAGCATCTGTGGATATTTTACACCTTTAAGTTCCTTTGCTATTTTTTCCAGGTCCCTTGCTTCTTTATCGCAAACCCTGCAGGTTCCTGCACATGATCCGTTGTAACTGCATTCCGCAAACTTATAATCTATCTTATTAAGTTTTGCAAATTCCTTACGAATTGAACGTAACTGTTCGCAAATCTGCTTTCCATCCGGTCGTGGTACCGGTGTCCGCATACAATCAATTACATAATCATTCTCTTGCTCATTTATATACCAGGAATACCCATCAAACATAAGTCCTAAAGTACCTTGAATTTGATACTCATCAAGTATTTCCAGAGACTCTGTATCGATATAACTGTTCTTCTCAAAATCAAAAAATATTTTGCAGTTGGAAGCTGATACATCATTTTTTTAATAAATCATTTAATCTTTCAAGAATATATCGCGTCTGTTCGTCAATAATCTTTCCAAGACTTTCTACATCTATATTCCCATATTTTTTTACCGCCAGTTTATATGGGTCATAAACAGCCATTGTCCTGACTTTGCTCAGATTTGATAATATCTCATTCTGTAATGTTCCTTGTATGATTTTCTCAAATGGAACCGGTAAAATCAAATGTATCTGTCCCTGATATCGTGATTTTTGAAATATATCTAACAGATACAGTACCTCCACCTCTTCACTCTGCACTTAGAATCCAAGTGTATCATTTACCAGAATAACGTGTATCCTTCCCTCATGCCGTGAATAACGTGTAATTAAGAACTGACAGCATATGGTATCCGGAGATTTGCAATCAAAACATTTTCCAGACACTTTACATGGTGTTTTCACATCAAACCGCTGTGCATTTGCCGGAGCTGCCACATTTCTTGCACGCTTCATTGCTTCATCCAAATCAGAACAGACTTTATTCATTCCTACAATAAAAATAACCTTCTTCGGTCCCTGTGCAATACAAGATACACGATTGGAATTTCCATCTATATTTACCAGAACTCCATCGCTTGTCATCGCATTCACACTTGACAGAAATACATCCGCATCATATGCTGCCAGGAGTCCATCACGAGGAGACATTTTTGAGCGGTCAATATACTGATAGTTTCCCTCCTGTAATGCTTTTACCAGACCAATCTCATGGGCACTCTCGCATCCACCCATGGCAACACTGCTTTCTTCTCCTATCAGTTTCAATGCCTGTGCAAGTGCTTCTTCTTTATCTGCGGCATAGTAACCAGTCATATTTCTGGACTGAAGTCCTTTGATTACAACCTGTGCGAGTTTCTCATTTCTTTTCATCATATTCTCATTCATGTTTTTTCTCCATTTCTTTTTAAAACATTTTCTGCTTATCCAGGAATCATTTTTGATCCCACATATCCTTCAATATCTTCACAATCCGTTCCCTGTTTTTGCCGTTTTCATCCATCCTTAATCATTAAAACTTCACTACTTCTGCTTCTGTACTTTAACTATAAATTATCTTTTGCCCTGTATCTTCTGCGATAATATTCCATTGTACGATATTCCAAAATATCTTTCATATGTATCTTAAAAGTTTCGTTTTCTATAACATCTTTCATTTTATCACTTATTGCAATGGCATAACCTTCTTTCTCTGTAAAAAATCCGTTTCCTGACTTCTTCAAATATTTAATCGGCATCGTTTTCGCTTTTTGCAAATGTTTTTTATCCGGTATCGCTTTATATTCTTCATAAGACAAATCCTGTGCAAAATCCTTCCAGTTTGTTCCCTCATCAAAGAACTTTTTCCATGTCTCCAGAACTTCTTCCTCTTTCACATCCAGCCTTATATTTCCATCATTATAGAAGCTGTACAAAATCGGCATTTTATATACTTTCTGCATCTCAGTTGTTTCAATCAAAGTAAGAAATTTCCGTCCAATACCGGAATAAATAAGTTTCTCGTCTTCTGACAGTTCATTCATTTTATTTAAAAAATCCAGATATCCGTAAAACGGATTTTGTTTTGCATGTCCCATACAATACTGATAAATAGTATCATCCATATATGTAAAAAATTCCATGCGGGTTGGGACTCTGCCTTTCAACCTGTCCTTTGTTTTATAAAATTCCTGAACTATTCTCTGTTCCACGGATAATGACTTCTTATCCATTTTACTGAACAGATCAATCAGTTTCATATCAAAATCTACAATACAGTCATCCGGATACTCCATATCCTGATAATTACCAATTACATTTTCACTGAAATTTTTTCCTCCGCTCAGGAGCAGCGGAACTCTTCCTGCTTTTTCATAATTTCCCATAAAGTCAAGAACATTCAGATAGCTTTTTCCTTTGCAGATACGAAGTCCTCTGCCTAATTGCTGTAAAAATACAACCGGTGACTCCGTCGGTCTTAAAAACATAACCATATCCAGCGATGTGATATCGACTCCCTCATTAAACATATCCACCGAAAAAATCACCTTAATTTCCTGATTTTCCAGTTTTTCAATTGCCAGCTTTCTGTCTTCAGAATACGCACCATCCGCATTACTGTATACAGCCACTGCATCAATTCCTCTTTCACAGAATTCCCTCGCCATATCCTCTGCGTGCTGCCGGGAACAACAGAATCCTAATGCCCTTTTTGAGCGGTATTTTATATAATGCTTATAAATCAAATCACAACGTTTCTTATTGCCAATATAAACCTGATTTAATTCTTCCTCTTCATAATTCCCCTTTACAGGATGTAGTGCGGAGTAATCTATTTCGTCATAAATACCATAATAATGAAATGGCACCAGCATGCCTTTATTAATTGCTTCCTTCAGTGAAATCTCATATGGAACATTATAATCACAGATTTCATAAATATTTTTTCCATCCATCCGCTCCGGAGTCGCAGTAAGTCCCAATAAAAATTGGGGTTTAAAATAATCCACAATTCTTCTGTACTGTTCATTGACTGCATGATGAAATTCATCAATAACTATATAATCAAAATAATCCGGAGCAAAAAACTCTTCTTTCAGATACTCACTTTTTCCCAGAGTTGCAACAGATGCAAAAATAACAGATTTATCTGTATCTTTTTGTTTTTGATAAAAGAAACCATAATCATCCGACCGTCTTACATTCCGAAAAGATACCGCCGCCTGTTTTAAAATTTCCTCTCTGTGTGCTACAAATAATACATGATTATATTTTTCCGAATCAAATGCCGCCAGATAAGTTTTTCCCACACCGGTAGCTGCCTGCACCAGTCCCTTAACTGCCCCTTCTGCCCTGCTGTTCTCCAGTGCATACAATGCTTCTATCTGTGCTCCTCTCGGTCTGGGCATTTGTCCTTCTTTCGTATTCTTTTTATTTTCTGTGCTATCATACTTTTCCAAATCTTTATACACCGCTGGCTTGTGCCAGTTTCCAGAATACCTTGCAAGTTCTTCATTATCAATTATAATGGCATGATTTTCAAACAAATCAAGAAATGTTTCATAAAATAAATCAAAATTTTTCTTATCATGAAAACTATGAAAACGGTAATTCCATTCAATTCCGGAAGTCAATGCACTCCTTGAAATATTGGAAGAACCAATGTACATTTCGCCTTCATTCTTATAATGAAATATATACGACTTTGGATGAAACGAACGTTCTTTTTCATTGTAAAACCGCAAATCAACCTGATTACCCAGTTCCTTTTTAATCAAATATAAAGCAGATGGCTGTGTAATGCCCAAATAATTTCCTGTAAGAATCCTTATATCAGCCCCTCTGTCCAATGCGGCTTTCAAATCTCCCAGAATCATTCTGACACCGGATTCCATCAGAAAAGAAACAATGATATCAATCCTGTCCGCTTTTTGCATACTCATTTTTAACTGATAATACAAAAAACGTTTTCTGTTTTTATCCCCGGTCATAACGTCCGTAGAAACTATTTGTAATTCCTTCCTCATTAAGTTTTCTGCAATATCAGATTCAGCCATTGTTCTTTCTCCCTTCCCGGTCGTGCATCCCCGGTTATCCACTGTTCCTTCACTTCCACTCCACTTATTTTTAATAAAAACTCTGCAAATGAAGCTTCCGTCATATCCGTAAAAAATCTTCCATTTCGTTCTCCGGAAAATTTTCCATATTTGAAGGACGTATAAATAATCCCTTTTTCCTTTAATGCAGTTACCATTTTTCTCATTACCCGTGCCAGTTCATCACCCGGCAAATGCAATATAGACGAACATGCCCAGATACCATCATATTTATTTATCTCTGATAATTCCTGAAAATACATATTTTTTACTTCTATTCCGGTGTACTCTTCTGCCAGTCTGCATAATTCTGCAGATGCATCTATTGCATCCACCTGATATCCATGCTCCAGAAAGAATCTGGTATCACGCCCCGAACCACAACCAAAATCCAGTATACAACTTCCTGATTTTAACTCTGTCAGAAACTTCTCCTGCATGGCTGAAAAATCAATTTCTACTGTACTTTTATAAAATTCATCTGCATGGTTATTGTAATAACCAATCGTGTTATTGTCTTGCATTGTACTCCTTTCGGTGGGGATGTTATATCCAAGTTTTTATATACAATCAATTTACATATTTCTTAAAATTCTCTGCCTGCTCAAGAACTTCCTTGTAAACATCATCAATGGTTACTGGCG
>ENA-ORMN01000123-ORMN01000123.1-human-gut-metagenome-genome-assembly--contig:-NODE-123-length-92226-cov-8.074036_pt1 | contig 92226 bp, 95 predicted proteins | sample MGYA00242102_ERZ508993 | MGnify/ENA primary metagenome ERZ508993 (study PRJEB26280, sample SAMEA2338770) | human gut metagenome | biome: human gut; feature: human-associated habitat; material: faeces...
AAATATCGGACGTGCAGAGAATTTAGGCGTTTTGCAGTTGAGTGCAAGGAGGGCATTAGCAATGTTTATGAGCAGAATGGAAGCAAAAGAAGATTTCAAATCGTTTGTGGGGCATCGCCTCGGCTATATATGCGCCATAGCGGATAGATTGGACGAACTTGGATATTTTTCAGCGCCCGCATCGTTAAAGCATCACGGAAATAATGACGGCGGACTGTATTGCCATTCCAAGGGAGTTACCTCAGAACTGCTGAACCTTACGGAACGACTTAGCCTGAGGTGGAGCAGACCCGAAAGCCCGTACATCGTGGGAATGTTCCATGATGTATGCAAGGCAGATAACTATAAGCGTGAGATTATCAGGGAAGAGTGCTCTGGCAGCGGTATGATGGTGTGCAAAATCGGAGGAAAATGGGTGTACAGCAACGACGTGATACTTCCGGGACACGGTGAGAAGTCAGTGATACTTACGCAAAATATCATTGGCAAGCTTACAGAAGAGGAGATCGTGTGCATCAGGTGGCACATGGGTGCTTTTGACGAGCGTGAGAATTGGAAGCATTACAGTGCGGCTGTAAAGAAATATCCCAATGTGCTATATACACACGTGGCTGATATGACTGCGTCGCAGATCATAGGCGTTTGAGGAGGATAACATGAGAGAAATTTTGTTCAGGGGCAAGCGAAAGGATAACGGCGAATGGATATGCGGTGATTTGTTGCAAGATGTTGAATCGGGCATTTGTGCTATTGTTTCATATGTAAATCTTGGGGGAAATATTCACGATTTATCCGAAAGCTGTATTTTCGCTGTTATCCCCGAAACCGTCGGACAGTACACAGGGCATACCGACAAGAACGGTGTAATGATTTTCGAGGGGGATATCGTTAAGGGCACTGCATATTCTGCTACAACAATTGGTGTGATTGTTTGGATTGATGAAATTTCAAGCTTTGGTGTGCGCTACGCCCAAAATCTTACCGCTTGGGTAAATTCATCTATTTTGAGATGTGCTGCAATAGGAAAAACAGACGAATTTGCAGCAGAAGTCATCGGCAACATTTACGATAATCCCGAATTGCTGGGAGGCGGTCACAATGTCCAAATGTAATACCTGTGTTTATCGCTTCCGTGACGAACATCGAACAGCCTGCGGGTATATCCTAAGCACCGGAGCGCCGAGGGGCTGCACTGTGGAGGAATGCGATAAATACAAACGTGGCAGATCATACGCAAAGAAAGCCGCACTTGCGGCTGTATCAATAAAGGGAAGGAGAGTAAAATGATAGAGATCGACTGGAAAGCAGAAGCTGCGAAAGAGCTGAGAAACTACAAATTCAACGTGCAGGGCGTAAAGAACCTGCGGGAGCGGATAGAGATACTTGACGCTCAGCTTGAGGGCATACGTTCTCCCGGAAGCACTGAGGGGGCAGGGAGCGGACGTGAGCGTGACGAGACCTACTGTGATGTTATCACTAAGCGGGACAATATGCGCAGGAGGCTTGATATCATCGAGCGTGAGATACAGCTCATAGATAAAGCGTTGTCAGCACTCAGCCAGCCTGAGCGAGATGCTCTTGTTATCAGGTACATAAACAGCGAATATAACAGCATAGGGCATATCTGTTCAAAGCTTCACGTTGAGCGCACAAAAGCCTACAGTATCTGCGCAGGAGCATTGCGGCATTTTTCGGCTGCTCTTTTTGGCTTGTCAGCCGAAAAATAAGGGAGCGGAAGTCCTGCGGAAAATCTGCGGACAAATTGCGGACAAATTGCGTACTCCAAACGCCGTTTTTTGTGCTATGCTATTATCATAGCAAAGTGTAAAGGGGGCATAATATGCGCAGGTCGTGCGTCTATTGCGGGCGTATTCACCCAAAGGGGTATATATGTCCGTTAAAGCCTGTGCGGCGCAAAGGACGTTCAAATGCGGACAGGTTCCGAAGCACTTCTGTGTGGCAGAAAAAGCGTGAGCATATAGCCGCAAGAGACCGTCATTTGTGCCGTATTTGCCTTGCAAACGGCATATATTCGCAGGATATACAGGTGCATCATATCACACCGCTTGCAGTCGATTACAGCAAACGGCTTGACGATGATAACCTTATCTGCCTGTGTCCGATGCACCACGAACAGGCAGAGTGCGGGCAGATACCTGCCGACCACCTGCGTGAGCTGGCGGTATCCCCCCCGGTGCCTGAGCGGAAAAATTTCTAAGCGTTTTAGACCAACGCCTGCCCTCTGTACACAAAAAATCTGTAAAATGAAATTTTTTGACATGGAGTGAGGAAATGGCAAGACCTTGCAAGTCGGCTGGACTGCTGACAGAATGTTCGCAGACCAAAGCGGAAATTGCAGCACGGCAGGAAAAGGAAACCCAGCTCAGGGGCAAAAGCAAAAAGCCGCCGACTGCCCCAGTGTGGCTGACGGCAAATCAGAAGAAGATTTTCAGGCTAATTGTGGCGGAGCTGAAAGAGGCGGATATCCTGTGCAAGCTTGATGTGTGGATATTGCAGGAGTGTGTTATTGCGATAGACAGTCTGGAGCAGATAGACAAGGCCTGCAATGCTGACCCCACACTCATATATGCCAAGGATGTTCTTTCGGCAAGAGAGAAAAATACAAAGATACTCTTCCGCTGCTGCAATGAGTTGTCGCTCTCGCCTCAGTCCAGAGCCAAGATAGCAAATATCAACGTTCAGGCTGACGATGGAACGGCTCTTCTCAGGGCTATTCTTGCGGGAGACGGTGAAGACGAGGAATGAATGCGTTCTGTTCTTTTTAGAGGACTGGGCGCATTTTTTATGCCAAAATGAAAGGAAAGGATATGATGCTATGAATGAAACAACAGCAAGATCTATGGAACTGACAGACACAGCCGAGCTTATGGCAAGCTCCGATTACAAGGACAGGTTCAAAGCCGAGTACGGACAGGTTGCGATACGCTGCGAAAAGCTCAAAGCAATGCTTGAAAAATGGGATAAGGAAGAGCTGAACTTCACGCCTACGTGTCCCAGATCACTGTATGAGTTTCAGGTGAGGACGATGGAAGATTATATCGCTATATTGCAGGCAAGAGCAGTAATTGAGGGCGTTGTACTGTAATTTCTAAGCAATATCAGTCAACAAAAAATAACCCCCTCGATTTCGAGGAGTCAAGAAAGGGTGATGAGATGGATTTTGAGATAAGGGCGGACGGTGTCCTGCACATTGAGGGATACGTTAATGCCGTCGAGCGTGACAGCCGCATTGTGATGTGCCCCGAATGCGGCAAATGCGTTGAACAGATCGCCGCAGGCGCTTTCGGCAATGCTCTGAGGGCGGCAAAGAATGTTGATATGCTGCTAAATCACGACAAAGGGCACAGGATAGCTTCCACTTCCGAGGGAAATCTTGTGCTTGCCGAGGACAGCATCGGTCTGAGGGCTTCCGCAGACATTACCGATACCGAGGTTGTGGAAAAGGCAAAAAACGGTCTGCTCCGTGGCTGGAGCTTTGGCTTTAAGGCAACGGATACGGAAATAGAGCAGCGTGCCAAGGGCGTTCCCAGGCGGCACGTGAAAGCGCTGAGCATTTCCGAGGTGTCGCTCATTGATGACAGATATCAGCCCTGCTATGCGGGCACTTCCATTGACCTGAGGGCGTATGCCGAGGGAGAAGAAGATGCGGACTTTACAGAGCTGAGGTTTGATGCTGATGTTCATGAAAAGTCTCCCGAACCCGACGCTCCCGACTTCTCCGCTTTTGAAAGCCGCATAGCCAAAGCAGAGATGAGAGGGTATGAAATGAGAGCGGAAATGCTGTCCGACCCGCCCTGAATGTGGGAAGTGAGATATAATCCGTATCACGATGATAAGGGGAGATTTGCAAAAAGTCCTCATTCAAGCTCCAAAAAGAACTTGACAAAGAGCGGAGTAAATGTTAAACTTGATTCAAAAGGAAAGCCGTTCAAGTTTGAAACAGTACAGCTTCCCAAAAAAGAATATGCCGAGGTAATGAGTGAGATAGGCAGATGGTGGCATGCCAAATATGACGGAGTTGAATTTTGCAGAATGGATTTTACTAATAAAACCTATTACTTTGAAAATCGAGGTATCGGAGATTACAACATTTACAATGTCAGGAGGAACAAGAAATGACGGTTTCAAATAAAAAAGATAAGCTGCGTAAACTGCTCGAAAGGACTCCTAAGGCATATAATGACTTCATAAACGGAACTCTGAGAGATGCAGATGAATATAACGCATACGACAAGCTTATCGGCTTTATGGAAGAAAACCCGAACGCAACCTCTTCCGATGTGACATATTTTCTCACTGTAAATATCCTGGGAATTAAACCAATTAAATAAGCCGCTCTTCGGGGCGGTATTTTTATGTCCTGAAAATCAAATCAAAAAACACCGTTTTGCAGTCGGCTGCACAGCAGCACTGCAAGGCGGCTTTTTTATACCCAAACGACCAAAACAAGGAGGAAAAAAGCATGAATTTAAAGTCACTTATCGAAAAGAGAGGACAGCTCACCGCACAGATGAACGCTATTCTCGGCAAGGCAAAGGAGGAGAACCGTGCGGTCTCCGATGAAGAGGCGGCACAGTTTGAAGCCCTTGACAAGGAGATCGCAGACACTGACCGTTCCATTGAGCTTGAAAAGCGTGCCCAGAAGGTCAATGACACAGGCTGTGACCTTGACGGCGGTTCAAACTCCGACACCGATGACGGCGAGGAAAAGAGAGCTGCAAAGGATATCGTATCCGATTTTATCAGAGGCAATGAGCTGAGAGCGGGAGAGATGACCACTTCCACAACAGGCAACATTATCCCCTCAGAGTTCTCGCAGGACATTATTCACAAGTTCACTGAGCTTTCGGGCATCGTTAACCGTGTATCTGTGGTAAACAGCGCAGGCACTTACAAGCAGATCGTAGCGGACAACGACAACAAGATATCCGCAGGCTGGACGGGCGAAATTGAGGAGATCACCTCTTCCGCCGCAAAGTTCAAGACTATCGAGATAAAGCACCACAAGCTTACTGCTCTGGCAAAGCTCTCCCTTGAAGTCATCAACCAGAACGCCTTTGACATCGCAACAGAGGTCGAGAACCAGACCCTGCGTGACATGGCTGTAAAGGCTGAGACCGCTATCATCAAGGGCACAGGCACAGACCAGCCAAAGGGACTTGTAAAGTCCGGCACGGCGTTCACACTTGCGTCTGCCGCTGCCATCACAGCTGACGAGATCGTGAAGATATTCCATTCCCTCAAAAGCTTCTATCAGCAGGACGCAGCATGGATAATGAGCAACGACACCCTCTGCGCTGTAAGACTGCTGAAAGACGGCGACGGTCATTATATCTTCCACCAGAACGATCTTACAAGCGGCTATGTCGGCACCATTCTCGGCAAGCCTGTGCTGGTTTCCGAAGCTATGGACAATATGGGCAGCGAGGCGCACCCTATCCTTTTCGGCGATTTTGCAAGGGCATACAAGGTAAATCTCAACCCCGATATGTCTATGCAGATACTCAACGAAAAGTATGCGGAGTACGGCATGAAGGGTATCCTTACCATTATGTGGCTTGACGGTCAGCCTGTGAACGAGGACGCATATGTCGTCGCTTCCTGTCCTAAGGTAGGCGGCTGATGATGTACACAGCAAACGTGTCATTCGCAGGCAAGGTAAGTATGTACAAGGGCGAGGTAAGGGAGCTGTCCGAGGCGGCGGCTTCCGAGCTTCTCCGCTGCGGATATATTTCCGAAGTCGAGCCTGAAAAGGAGGAAGCCCATGAAACTAAGCGAGGCAACTCTGGCAAGCGTAAAGCTTGCGATGCGCATTGACTACGACCTTGACGACAGCCTTATCGAAAGCATTATGGAAGCCGCCAAGGGCTACATACGCACCTACACGGGGCTTACAGATGAACGGCTGGACGATTATCCGGAAGTGATACACGCATTCAACTGCCTGTGCATTGATATGTACGACAACCGCTCTGCCGAAATAGCCAACGGCAGGGAAAATCCCACGGTAAAGCAGATACTGGGCGGAATTGCGGTGAATTACCTATGATAACGGCAGGTCAGCTCAATGCTGTGATATGCTTCCAGCGGTCGGTGAACGATGTATGGGAAGACCACCTCACCTGTCGTGGCTACATCAACGGACTTAGCGGAAACGAGTTTTTCATAGCCAACGCAGGCTATGAGGCGGCGCTGACGGTAACGATACAGTGCAGATATCAGCCTGCGCTTATGCGCATTACGCCCATGCAGTACAGAGCTGTATCGGGGGGCGTGGTATATGAGCTCATTTCCCCTGCCGATGATGTGGGCAGCAGGCACAGCGAGATAAAGTTCCGTGCAAAGCGGATATACACCGAGGAGGACGGTCAATGACCTTTGAAGAGATACTGGCGGAAGCCAAAAAGATATGCGGGCGCATGGAATGGCACTCTTTCAGGGCTGTTCCCGGTGAGCACCGCTTCGGCACCTATAACATTCCCAAAAGGGACTTTGACGGTGCTGACGAAATGGCATTTTACCGCCATTATCCCCTTGAAATTACGTTTTTCTACCGTGAAAGCAAGCAGAAAAACGATTTTGAGGGAGAAAAGAAATTCGAGGCTGCCGCAGCGGGAGCGGGCGAGTTTTCCTGCACCATGGGCTACGACAGCGCAAACAATCTGTTCTACACACAGTATGTGTTTGATATTACAGAACATATCGAGGAGGACGGTCAATGACCTTTGAAGAGATACTGGCGGAAGCCAAAAAGATATGCGGGCGCATGGAATGGCACTCTTTCAGGGCTGTTCCCGGTGAGCACCGCTTCGGCACCTATAACATTCCCAAAAGGGACTTTGACGGTGCTGACGAAATGGCATTTTACCGCCATTATCCCCTTGAAATTACGTTTTTCTACCGTGAAAGCAAGCAGAAAAACGATTTTGAGGGAGAAAAGAAATTCGAGGCTGCCGCAGCGGGAGCGGGCGAGTTTTCCTGCACCATGGGCTACGACAGCGCAAACAATCTGTTCTACACACAGTATGTGTTTGATATTACAGAGCATATCGAGGAGGAATGATCTATGGCAATGACCAAAAAGACCTATTACGGCTCGGGCCGTGTTTACAGCGCCGACTATGACGCAAGCACATTTCCCAAGGTTGCGGATACCAAAGCCATCACATCGGAGGAAGCGACTGCGATCATTAAGTACATTTCGGGCATTATGGTTGAGGATAACCAGATAGGCTACCTTAAAGACGGCTACGAGGTAAAGGTGGAGACTTCCAACCTTTCCGACAAGTCAGACCTGGGCGAGATGAAAATTGATGTTATCTCCGATGAAAAAGGCACATCAAACTTTAAACTCTTCAATGCAAACGGCGAGACTATCGCAAAGCAGTACCCCACCGCAAAGTATTCCAAGGACACCACGTCGGGCTTCGGATTTACCTTTGTAGGCGGCCTTGGCAACATGGACGAGACTGTTCACGTTGTTGCATTTAAGCACGATGACAAGAAGTACGGTGATACCGTGGTCGTTGTTATCGGCAAGAACACAAGCGGCTTTGACGCTGTATGGAAGCAGGACAGCGTAACTCCCTTTGCGTGTGCATATGCCCTGGAGCCTTTTTATGATTCGGGCGAGTTCATGCTTATGGTCGATGCAAAGGCAGGTCATGTATGGACTGCGAGTGGGGAATAACCCCGTTTGAAAAGCCTGTTTTTCCTGTTACTCTTCCGCCTGTGGGCATTATCAATGTTCCAGTATGTTCAAAGCATACTTGGGACGTTATCAACATTGCCCGCAGCGGCAGGGAGATAAAAAGGGCGGCATATCTTCTGGCGGAGATCCCCGAGGATATGCCAATACAGTCCCTGTGTGAGTTTGTGAGCGGCTATATCAAGGCTGTGAACGACTACTGCGAGGACTTTGCGGATATCTACGGCATACCCGACAAGCCCGATTTTGAGCATGACGAGGAAGAGACAAAGCTCCCTGTGCTGACATTCGGCGAACGCATTGTCAGAGAACATACGGGGTTTGACTTTGACCGCATAAACGAGCTTGATATCCTTGATTACAAGCTCCTGCTTGCCGATGCCTGCAAGATAAAAATACTCGGCAGGTCGGACGGCAGCGGAAAGGCATATCTCAACGAGTGCTGGGAGTTTATGCACAGGAAAAGCAGTATTTTTGAGTGAAAAAGGAGGGCGTATTTTGCTTGAATATCACCGATACAAGGGCATACAGATACGCCCTTTTTTGTGTTAATGAGACCGACGGCAAGGTCGGACGATACGTAAAGAAGCAGTGCGAAAAATGGCTTGAAATTGCGGACGGAAGAAACCCCGATGCGTATGTGAGCATGGCGGAATACAAGCGGATAAGCGGCATTCTCCGCCTTATGGTACACCCTGACCTTAACTGCCCTATGCTTATGGGGCTGGAAGATTATGCGATGCTGTTCATCGCTGCGGTGCTGTGTACCAAGGGCAGGGACGGCAGGCGGTATTATTCCACGGCTATCCTTGAAATTGCCCGCAAGAATTTCAAGACATTTGTTTCGGCGGTCATATTCATTATTCTGATGCTGACCGAGCCGAGGTTCGCCCGGCTTTTTTCCGTAGCGCCTGACTATAAGCTTTCATCGGAGCTGAGACTGGCGGTACGAAAAATTATTAAGGTCTCTCCGCTGCTGGTGAAGCATTTTAAAATAAACCGGGATATGATAACCTGCAAGCTTACGGACATTGAATATACGCCCCTTGCGTACTCCAATGACCGACTGGACGGCAAGCTTGCAAACGCCTTTCTGGCGGACGAGGACGGCGCAATGGACAGCTATCCCGTAGAGGCTATGACCTCATCACAGATAACTCTGCCCAACAAGCTTGGTATTATCATATCTACCCAATACCCAAATGAAAACAATGATTTCCTTGACCAGATAGACCTTAGCAAGAAAATTCTTGACGGCATAATCGAGCGTACAAATGTGTTTGCGCTGCTGTATGAGCCTGACATAGAGATCATCAACGACTGGGAGCATAACGACAATGTTATCTATCAGGCAAATCCTGCGGTGCACGGAAAGCCTCAGATGCTTGATAATCTCTTTGAAAAGCGGCAGATGGCTGTGCTTTACGAAAACAAGCGGGAGAATTTTCTCTGCAAGCACTGCAATATCCGCTATAAGTCCGTGGGAACCGAGGGCTATGTGGCTGTTGACAAGGTACAGCTTTGCCGCATTGAGCCTGACGACAGCTGGTGGAGAGGCAGGCGGGTATATCTGGGCAGTGACCTTTCACTCACGGACGATAACACTGCCGTTGCTATGGTCACAAATGATGACGGCGTTATTGTTGCCCGTGTGATGGGCTTTATCCCTGCGGACAAGATAGGGCGTAAATCCATGAGAGAGGGCATTGACTACAACAAATTCGTTGCCGCAAGGTACTGTATTGCCTGCGGTGATGAGGTCATCGACTATGCTGTTGTGGAGGACTATATCCTGACCCTTGAAAGCACTCTGGGTGTGACCGTTGCGGGTGCAGGCTGGGACAGAATGAATGCGCTGTCCTCGATGCAAAAAGTGGAAAGTGCGGACAACCCTATAGAATGCACCATAGTGAAGCAGCATTCAAGTGTTCTGCACCCTGCCACAAAGCTTCTGAAAGAGAGCATACTGGGCGGAAGCTTCCGCTATGAAAGAAATGCTCTGCTGGAAAACAGCTTTGAAAATGCCCGCTGCACATATGACACCAACATGAATATGTACGTCAACAAGAAGCGCAGTGCGGGGAAGGTGGATATGGTGGTGGCGCTGATAAACGCCGTGTATATGCTTATGGAAAACGAACTGCTGGCAGATGATTTTGTTTTCCAGTGCATTGATATATGATAAGGAGGGATCTTGATAATGGCGTTTAAGATTTTCGGCAGAAAGAAAAATCCTGAGTCTGTGGAAAATTGTTCTTTCCCTATAGAAGAGAGAGCCGAGACCAAGGTATCGGAGGGCGGTTCGGGAGCGGAACTGCTGGCGGCGGCGCTCAGCGGCTGTCGTGTAACTGCTGACACAGCTATGCAGGTCCCTGCTGTTGCAAGATGCGTGAACATGATAGCGGGAGCGGTGGCTATGCTGCCCATAAGAATGTACCGCAAGGGTGAGGACGGCAAGCCCCAGGAAATAACCGATGACCCCCGTATCACGCTTCTCAACGGCGACACAGGCGACACCCTGACTGCCGATGCAATGCGCTACGCATGGGTAAAGGACTATCTGCTGAACGGTGGAGGATACGCTTACATCGAGCGGAAAATGGGTATGCCCACGGGGATTTATTACATAGCTTACAGCGATGTGGGCGTAATAAAGAACACAGCAGACCCCATTTACAAGAAATACAACTACAGCATAAGGGGCAAGAGCTTTTACCCTTATCAGCTGCTGAAAATACTTCGCAACACCGACGGCTACGGCAAGGGCAGGGGCATTATTGATGACAGTCCTCTTGTAATTGATACGGCGTACAGCATGATAAAATTCCAGCGCTCCCAGATGATGAAGGGCGGCAGCAAAAGAGGCTTTCTGAAAACCGAAAGCAGAGTTGACCAGAAGGTCATTGACGAAATAAAAAGCAAATGGAGAAATCTGTATTCCACAGAGGATTCCGAAAGCGTAATGTTTCTGAATGCCGGCATTGACTTCAAGGAGATATCCGCAACGTCCGTGGAAATGCAGATAAACCAGAACATACAGACCATAAACAGCGAGATACTGAGGCTTTTCGGCACATCTGACGGCATACTCAGTGCGGACACGGTAAAAAACGCCGTAATGCCTGTGCTGGACGTTATGGAAGCGGCGTTTGACAATGACCTGCTTCTCGAAAGCGAAAAGGGCAATGTATATTTCGCTTTTGACACCCGAGAGCTTACCAGGGGCGATATCCGGAGCAGATATGCGGCTTATTCCGTTGCTCTCCAGAATAACTTTATGCAGCTTGACGAGGTGAGAGCACTGGAGGATCTCCCGCCTCTGGGTGTGAATTTTATCAAGCTGGGGCTTAATGATGTCCTGCTCGACCCCGTTACCAACAAGATATACACCCCCAACACCAATGCTATGGTTGACCTTGGTTCGGGTGAGGGAGCGGTCAAGGCGGAGCCTGATATGGAGAAAAGAGGAAATCCAATACATGACCCGGAAACGGGACGGTTTGCTCCGAAAAATGGCTTGACAACTGACAAAATACGTGATAAACTTGTAGAAGAGTTTAAAAGCACAGGCTTTAAAGGCGCAGTTAGTTACCCGCCTAAAGAAATTGATATTGACAAGCTAACGTTTGATAATGAGCATATCAACGCCGAGCGCCAGCACAACGTTAATATCGAAGAAGCTAAAAAGTATATAAAAGAAGCCCGCATTTCCGTATCTCGTAAAAAGCCTGACGGTGAATACGAAAATTATTATGGAAATAATGGCGCTGTTTATGTGAATGTAAAGGCAAATAAGATTCGTACTGCATTTCATAGTTCCGAATTTAACAATGGCACAGTAAGAATATTGGAAACCATTGACAAATGCGAAGGGGGAAAATAAACTATGTTTCATTGTGATCTGATCGACAGTGAGATAAACGGAAATGACTGCATAATTGTTTGTGATGTCGCAGATGATATGCTCAAAGAAAATGTCATTGACGGAAAATTTACGGTAAAAAAGGACTATAAGGAAATTTGCAAGAAATGTAAATATCACGATTACGAAGAATAACATTGTTTGACCGCCTTTCAAGGCGGTTTTATTATACCCACACAAGCGTTTTGCAGTTGACTGCAAGGCGCATTTTTTATGCCCTGAGGAGGTGGGAATATGGCGGACACTCTGGGAGATCAGATATACAAGGACATACTCGCATACACAAATGACGTTGTACGCAAGGCAGACAAAGCCGCAAAGGAAATACAGCGGCAGATGGTACCGATGGCGACCAACGCATCGCCTGTCAGGCAGTATTCCACGCACACGCAGGAGGTAAGCAATATTACAGTCCACAGGTCTCCCCCTGCGGTGCGCAGGGCTGTACACCGCAAAGCTCCCGAAAAATTCCAGCCGGGATATTTTAAAAGCGGCTGGACTGTAGGCACTATCGCCATAGCCAACGGCAAGCTTTACGGCGTGCGCAACAAGCATATGCCCACGGTCACTCACCTTATAAACTTTGACCATGATCTTGTAGTTCACGGCATCAGGAACGGCGTTGTACACGGCAGCGGTTTTGTTGATGCGGTGCAGGAATGGGCTGTGAGGGAGCTTGATAAGCGGCTTTCGGAATTTTTGGAAAAGGAGTGATATTGTGGCCAATAAATACGGCTATATGGCCAAGATAGGTCTCAGTGACGATGGTTTGCAGACGAGCCTTAAAGAGATAGACAGCTCTCTCAAAGAGGTTGACCGTTCCATTGCCGCCACTGACAAGGCTATAAACAACGCAGGCAAGGCCGGGCTTGAGACCACTCAGCTGTGGGAACAGCAGTATGATCTTCTGAAAACTCAGATAGAGACCACTGCAGAAAAGCTCCGGGGGCTGGAAAGCGTACAGAGCAAGGTCGCTGAGGCATATGATAACGGCGCTATTGATTATTCGGTATATATCGAGTTCCAGAATGAGATTGCAAATACGGCGACTAAGCTGGAAAATCTGAAAAAGAGGGCGGAGGAAGCAAATGCAGCGCTTCACCCATCGGCAGACACATCGACCTACCAGACAATAAACACTTCTCTCGACGGTGTAAATCAGCGGTATGCCAATTCCAGAAAAGAGCTTGAAGAAGTTAACAAGGCTCTCAAAGTTTCGGGCGATAATGCACAGCTTATGGCTCAGAAAAATACTCTTCTGGGCGAGGCTATCCATGATGCACAGGTCAAATTGCAGGTGCTTACTTCCCAGCAGGAGCGAATGAATGAGGCTGTCCGCTCTGGCGATACCACGGTAGAGGAATATCGTGCGTTTCAGCGTGAGATAGCCAACACGCAGGCGGAGCTTGCAGCCCTTACAGAAGAACAGAAAAATCTCGGAAAAGCTGCTGAGGAAACAGGCAATAAAAATGAAAAAGGACTTGAAAAAACTACTGATGCGCTGAAAAAGGTTGAAAAAGTTGCGATGGCAACTACAGCCGCTGTCACCGCTGCCCTTGGAAAGCTTTCAAGCGATGCTCTCAGCGCCTATTCTCAGTATGAGCAGATGGTGGGCGGCGTTGAAACGCTTTTTGCGGGAGCGGAGGACGTTGTTCTGGAGAATGCCAAGAACGCCTACAAGACCGCAGGAATATCCGCCAACAGCTACATGGAGACCGTAACAGGCTTCTCGGCAACACTTTTACAGGGCCTTGGGGGCGACACTCAAAAGGCTGCAAGTATAGCAGACCAGGCGATCATTGATATGGCGGACAATGCCAACAAAATGGGCACCAGCATGGCATCTATACAGTATGCTTATCAGGGCTTTGCCAAGCAGAATTATACGATGCTCGATAACTTAAAGCTCGGTTACGGCGGTTCTCAGGCAGAAATGGCACGGCTTATCAATGATTCGGGTGTTCTGAACGGCGAGATAATTGCTACTGCCGAAAACGTAAAGCAGATACCTTTTGATAAGATAATCGAAGCTATTCATGTAATACAGACAAATCTCGGCATCACAGGCACTACCGCCAAGGAAGCGGAGACCACCATTGAAGGCTCCCTCAACAAGCTCAAAGCTTCCTGGGAAAACGCTCTTGTTGAGATAGCACAGCCTCTTGATGATTTTGCGCAGGACGGGCTTACCGTCCTCAATGACAATGTTGACGAAATAAAGGAAGCCCTCGTTGACACCATGGAGGAAATAAAGCCTCTGCTTGATGAGGGACTTGAAAAGGCTAAGAACTGGATAGAGAGCGGAGGACTTAAAGAGTTCTCTGAAGATGTTGTAGGTACAGTCGAATTTATTATCGACAACAAAGAAACTCTGCTGGGGATTTTTGCGGCTCTTGAAGTCTCCCTCGGCGCTGAGAGAATGAGCAAGGTCATTGACGGCTCCAAGGAGATAATATCTGCCATAAATGGCATTGGCGACGCTGCAAACACGGCTGTTGGCGGCGTTGATGCTATGTCGATGTCACTTAGCGGCTGGGTCGCTGTTGCCACTGTGACCATTACCACCGCAATGGCGCTCAAAACTGCCATTGATAATGCTGCCGACCGCCTGGGGGAACACTCCGAAGAGGTAAATGCCCTTGACGATGAATACAAAGAGCTTAACGAGACCCTGGAGGAATATAACAGGCTGAAAGCCGAATCCATTGAGCTTGCGGCGCAGGAAGCAGGGCAGAACATAGAAGATGCCAAGGCAAGGGCGCAGAGCTACAAGTCTCAGATAGATACGCTGGAAAGTCTCATCGCAAAGAACCGTGAATATTACGGCACAAACGACCTGAGGGGCAATGAGCTTCACTATTTTGACCAGTCGGGCAATGCGGTGGGAAATGCGGGATCCTTTGATGAGATATCCGACCAGCTGGGTTCGCTGTACAGCGATTATTACGCTGCCAACGATATTGTCAGGGCATACAGCGAGACCATTGACGAGGCGACGGATAACAGCGTAAAGCACATGGGCGAGGTAAGCGAGGCTGCCGCAAATTCCGTCAAAAGCGGTGAGGAAGCTCTGGCGAGTGCATGGGAGCATATCCGTGCGACCACCAAAGCAAAAATGGAGGAGTATGACAGCGACCTTGCCACCCACAAGATAGATGATAACACCTACTGGGCGCAGAGGAAAGCGTATCTTGAAGCCCACAGGGACGAGGAAAGCGAGGAATGGTGGAAATATTACGATGCCGTGACCGACCATTACGACAAGCTTTCCAAGACGGAAAAGACAGCCGCCGACAAGGCTGCAAAAGAAGCGGACAAAATATCCGATGCCACCGAAAAAGCCACGGAAAAAGAGGTCAAGGAGTGGAAAGCATCTGCCGACAAGGTTGCAAATGCTGTTGAAAAGAAATATGAAAAGGTGCAGCAGGCTTTTGAAAAAGCCAAAAGCAGCTACATAAGCGCACTTGACCTCTCCGCTTCCCAAAAGGCGGAGGACGATGTGTATTCCCGTCTGGGTCTTGCACGTCCCAAAAACGGTGAGGAAAGCGCAGATAGTCAGTACGATTTCAGCAGTGACACCATCGAAAAGCAGACCAAGGAGCTTGACGAATACACAAGGAACATGGAAAAGCTGGAGAACTCGGACATCCCCGAGGAATATCTTGAAAATATCCGCTCCATGAGCTTTGACAAGCGAAAGGAATATGTCAAGGAGCTGTTGAAGCTCTCCCCCGAACGCCTGAAAAAGCATTATGCGGATATATCAAAGTATTACAGGTCTGCGGAAAAGGCAGGCAGGAGTGATACTCAATCGCTGAAAGATGATGCTGACAAGGCTGCCGAGGAGGCAAAGAACACCATCAAGACCTCTCTTGACGGTCTCAGCTCCAACGCCTACGAAAGTGGCAAGGCTGCGGCTGAGGCGTACTGGAAAGGCTTCAAGGAATACAAGGCGGACACCGACAAGCTCATGGGTGTGACCTCCGCAGGGTCGGGCGGCACGTCATCATCGGCTGCGGCAGTAACGCCTGTAAATCTCACCATCAACGTCAACGGCAAGCAGGTCGCCACTGTGAATACCGAGGACTATCTCAACAAGATGAAAAACGAAGGAGGGGTGATAGATGTCTGACAGATACAACGGCGGTATATCCGTAAAGATAGGCAGTTATTCGCTGAAAAAGATATCCGCCTATTCGCCGTCGTGGGAGATCATCACGGACACGTTTACTGCATATGACTACAAGAACGTGAGCGTTTACAAGGGACGGCGTTTCAAGTTGAACGTCACTACGGGATATCTTACGCCTGACGAGCTTCACGCTCTGCAAACGGCGTTGTTTGCGCACAGCTTTACCGTCACAACGCCCGACTTCACGGGTGCGGTGCTGCTTGACAGCTGCTCTCAGCCCCTTGAACACGCAAACATTTACGGAAAATATTATACTGTTTCCTTTGCCGTTTCCGCTGTGGCGCTCACAGGCGGGAGCGGCTCTCTTTAGCCTGAAAATCAAGGTAGGCGGGGCGAAACTGAGCACCTTCGGAGATGTTACGGTGACAAGGGCTGTGTCGGGCATAGGCACGTCGGGGCTGTGCACATCTCAGCTGACGTTTACCTGTCCTGCGCCGCTTTCGGCATACCGTGCGGCGGTGGTGGAGGTCGTAGGCGTTGACCTGCCCAAATACTACATCGACAGCAGGACGGCAAAGGACGGCACCGTAAGCGTGACAGCCCTCGACCGTATGGCGTACACCGACAAGGATTTTGATATTGGCTGGGTAGATGTGGACAGTGGGGACAGAGTTCAGACATCTGCGGTGCTCAGTGTCATTGCCATCAAGTGCGGATTTGCGGGCTATGCCGCTGTTATCCCCGACTGGCTGGGCAGTCTGCCAAAAGCCATGGTGGGCGGTGTCAGCTGTGCAACTATCCTCGAAAACCTTTCAACGGTGATGTGCGGCTTCTGGTTCACATCAAACGAAAATGAGCTGGCGTTCCTTTCCTATGGCACAGCCTCGGGAAATATGCCTGTATCCGAACATTCGGCGCTGGCAATAGGCGATGAATACACGGCGCAGGGTGTGCGGGTAACAAACGGCAGCACAGTCTATGAGAGGGGCAGCACGCTGTATGATTATGACACCTTGCAGATATCCTCGGAGCTTGCCACGGACGGCACTGCGGCGGACATCTGGGGCAATGCGGAGGGCAAGGCATATGACGCTGTGAGCTGTTCCGACTGCGTTCTGACGTTTATACCGTTCCCCGGCTGTGATGTGACTTTCGGGCAGTTTCCGAGTCGCAGCTACCACATAATGTCCGTAACGGCAAAGCTGTCATCGGGCGGCATTATGGGCAGTCTTAGTACGTCATCGCCATCGGGTGGGGAGATATCCCGCAGAGGACGGCTTGCCCGAACTGTTAACGGCAAGGTCACTGAGGGCGGACGCTACGGCAACAGCCGCATAACGTCCGACGGGATAATCTTTGAGGAGGAGTGACATGGGCAAGGCATACAAGCTGATAAAAGCTGTCAGGAAAGGCGGCTTCGGGCTGTCCGAGATGGTCATTACAGACCGTCTGCCCGATAGCATTAAGAGGGTATCCGGCAACGAGGTTATTGCCATATACGGTAATTATCGCCAGATATGGACCGCCGAGGGGAGCGGAAATGAGAGGCATAATTTCAAGGAGGTCATTGAGGAGGTGAGCAGCGATGACGGCAGCTGAGGCGGCGAAGATCATGATGTCGGGGGGTGAGGGCGGAAAGGTCAAGCCCATAACTATAACGGAAAACGGAGTATATAATGCGCCTGAGGGGTATGTGGGGTTTGAGCCTGTGACTGTTGATGTGCCTGACAGATATCAGGAGGGGTATGATAAAGGACACGATGACGGTGTAAAATCGGTTGTTATCAGTCCTCTGACGGTCACCGCAAACGGCACATATAGCGCCGCTGATTATTCCTGTAATGGATTCGACCCTGTGAATGTCAATGTACCGGACAGATATCAAGAGGGCTATGAGGACGGACAGGAACATGGCAAATATACATTTCCCGATGGCACATCATACAGCGATGTTGTAAACATCATCGGCGGCGATGCTGTTGCTGATGAAACATTGGGTGTACAGGTCAGAACAACGGAAACATACGGGGAAGATATGTATTCAACCCAAACCATTGTTTATGATTTATCGGGAAATCCATTATCAACATTGCGAAGTTGGGGATTTGCCAATAGTTTCCTGCCAACATGGGGAATGCCTAAAGTAACATATTTTTCGGTGACTGACAGCACAACAGGAGCCTGGAAGATCATATACACATGGGACAGCGGTGGCACTAGCGAATTTACAGGCACAGATACCTATTTGATTGGATTTGGAGCAGATGGGCACAAGTATTCGGCAAGCAATTAAAGGAGGATATTTATGGTAAAAGAAGTAAAAGGCTGCAACAGGGTCATCGAGATCACCCTTGACGGCACTGAATGTGCTGTGAAATTCGATGCTAAATACAACGGATTTGATATCCGCAACAAGTCGGGCAAGGATATCACAGTATCCCTGAAATCAGGTGCTGCTAAGGGCGATGATGGCGTTATCACCATTGGGGACGGCGAGACGTTCAACTATATGCACATGATGGGGCTGGACACTGTATATATCACAGGTTCGGGTGCTGTGGCTGTGGCGGCAAAAAATGAGGCTGCGGCAAATTTTAAGGCTGTTCGGAGAGGGGGTGAGACTAGTAAAAATGGCGTACTGATCGGCGGCACTGTTTACACGGGCACGGAATATAACGAGCAGTCCAAACCGATAAGCGGTCTGAAAGATGAGCTGACAGAATATTGCGGCTTCGGCAGTGACGGCGATTTTATCCCCTGCAATGCGGACGGCACGCTGGGATTTACCATAACTTCAAGCATTATCCAGCAAAATTATGGAGAGAGCAAAACAAAGGCTGACGAATCCAGCTTAGTATCAACGTACAGCATCATTTTGAAAAATGATAAAATCTTTGCCTTTAAACATGGCGAAAAGGAAACTCATGTTATCGCAAAAGATACGAACGGAAATCCTGTACTGTTTTGGTGCTGGAACAGCCAGTATATTATCACTAATCTTTCAGGTTCAACGGGATACATGAGTTATCTTGCCCAAAACAATGCCTCGTACAAGCATTATATCGTACCCATGTGCGATTTCCTTGCAGGAAATGAGATAGACGGGCTGTATCTTGTGGCTGCATCGCCGTCAACAAGCTACACTGATTATTTTGTCGATTTTGGCGGAGGCATCTACCGATTTTTCGGGCAGGGCGGACATCAGTTTGCGGTGAAGGTAATTTAAGGGGGAATGAAAATGGCTGCAAAAACAAATTACGGTCTGGTCGCATACGCCAAGGCTCAGTTAGGTCTTCCCTACTGGTACGGCACATTCGGTCAGATCGGAACGGAAGCCCTGTACACTTCCAAGAAGAAACAGTGGCCTAAGTTCTATAAATGGGAAGGGACTGCTTACAACAACTTCTCTTCCCAGTACGGCAAAAGGGTCCATGATTGTGTAGGGCTCATCAAGGGCTACCTCTGGAGCGAGACACCTACCTCGACACCCAAATACAACAGTGCTCAGGACGTGTCCGCAAATATGATGCGGGCAAATTGCAGGGAACGTGGTGCTATCTCAACCATGCCTGACACACCCGGTGTACTGGTCTTTATGTCGGGTCATGTAGGTGTGTACATCGGCAATGGCGAGGTCATTGAGGCTCGTGGACATGAGTTTGGTGTAGTCAAAACCAAACTCGCACTCAGGCCTTGGAAATGGTGGGGTAAGTGCCCTTACATTACATATCCGGACAAAGCTCCCGCAATCACTATTGACGGTGCAACCGCCACAAAGCCCGGCACATCATCTGCTATTGGCATTGGCAAGAAGGTAACTGTTAAGAAAGGCACCTGGAATGTCAGAAAGCTTCCCTCTGCCGATGCCGCTGTGATAGCCCAGGTCAATGGCGGACAGGTGCTTAGTGTCGCCACGGGCTGGTCGTATGTGCCTGCATTAGGCGGCTGGATATCGGACAAAGGGCTGGAATAAGAAAGGAGATCATCATGGATAATATTAAAAGATGGTTTATAGCCATTGGTGCGGCGTTGTCAAGCTGGCTCGGACTGCTTTACGTGCCGATGATCGTGCTGATACTGTGCAACATCATTGACTATGGCACGGGGCTGTGTGCCGCAAAGTACCGTCAGGAGACTGTATGCTCGTACAAATCTATCCGAGGAATTGCAAAAAAGATATGTATGTGGCTGTTGGTTGCGGTAGGCGCTATCCTGGACTGGCTGTTATCTTTTGCCGCTGCGAATATAGGGGTAACGATACCGTTTCATTTTCTTGTTGCATCGGTGGCGGCTGTTTGGCTCATCGCCAACGAGATCATTTCCATTCTGGAGAACGTCAAGGACATCGGTGCACCTCTGCCGCCTTTCCTTTTGAAACTGGCGAAAAACATTAAATCCAAAACGGAAGAGGCTGCTGATATGCAGATAGGTTCAAAAGAGGATAAATAAAATTTTCTCCCGCTCTCGTTTGAGGGCGGGAGATTTTTTTGTTCGTGGCAAAAGAAAAGCGCCGAGAAGTTATTCCCGACGCTTTTTGATTACCATACAGCCTTATATTATGGCTTGTATGTTTGTGCGTTATATGTTATTGCAACCTTTTTGCAACCCTTTTTAAGAAATTTGCATTAAAACAGCGTAAAAAAAGCAAATTTTATATCCACTGTACATAAACAAAAAATCCCTGCAAACCGCATAATCAAGCGATTTACAGGGATTTATTCCTGGTCGAGGTGACGGGACTCGAACCCACGGCCTCTTCGTCCCGAACGAAGCGCTCTACCAAACTGAGCCACACCTCGGCAATATGAATATTATATCATATCGGGCAGGATTTGTAAAGCCTTTTTTGAAAAAAATTGCAGAGGTGTGCTTTGTTTATGAAAGCTCATGCGGAATGCTATGACACCTCTGCCGTTACATTTACCGCAAAGGTGATGTTTTCCTCGGAGGTGTGGCTTTGGGGGAGGATAACGGAAAGAAAGCCCTCGCTTAGCCCACGCCTGCATATTTCTTCCGAGGAAAGAGAGATTATCCGCTCCGCTTCATGGGCGTATTCTTCGGCATTGGCAGAGCTGCCGGTTTCGTCTATACGGCATTTGAGGGACATATCTATGACGTATTCACCGCCGTTTTCCTTGCTTTGATAATAGACGGAGCCTTCGGCTTCTCCGAGGGTCATGCTGCCTCCCAGCACGCTCAGGCGTATGCCCTTTGCGCTGCGCATAAGGTCAAGGGCGGCGGTCTCGGATATATTCAGCTCCGATGTGCTGTTTGGCATGATTATTGCCGAGCCGCATATTTTATCGTCCCACATGGGTATTATGGCGATGGTATTGTTTTTGGCGGCGGCGGTGACGGTTTTAAGGTCGGCTCTTTCCGCCAGACCCTCGCTTTGGTAATGGCTGACGATGCCTGACAGTTCGTCGGCGCTTACGGCTGAAACGGCTTCCTTTGGGGTATGAGTGAAGAAAACGGGGCAGCCTGCGGATATGCGCTCGCCTGCCAGTGCTTTCAGTTTGCCGCTGTCACGAATTATGCTTTCATTTGCGTATATGGCGGTGCAGTGACCGAAAAAAAGTTGCCTGCCGCTGTTTCGCATTATCATGTCCGCTGCCTCGCTTATGCTCCTGCCGCTGCCGCTCAGCGCTTTGTATTGTGGGTCTGAATCCTCGCTGTCGGTGCTGTTATATACCTGAACGGTCAGCTCGTAAAGTCCGTCTGTTTCCGATATGCCCATGAGCTGAACGAACATTCTTTCGTTTACCTGAACTGCGCTGCATGAGGTCATGGTCAGCGCCATGAACAGTGCTGCGGCTGCGCAAAATAGCTTTTTCACCTTGCTTTCCTCCTTTTTTCCGGTATGAATATAAGCGCCAAGGGGGTCGCTCCCACAAGGATAAATGCGCAGACGGGGGAGCGGTAGATGCTTCCCACGCTTATTCCCCACAGCTCAGCTTCGGCGCCGATGAGGGCGAGGGCTGCCGTCAGTATGCCCCACCACCTGAACTTTGGCACGGCGGCGGTAAGGGAATGGCCTGCGCAGGCGCACATAAGGGAGGATACCGCTGCGGCGATAATTGTCCAGAGCATGAAAAATGCTCCGTCGGGGCGGAAGCTCATTTGGCGTGAGGCGTAGATAACTGCGTCCGCCATGGGATAGTCTGAGGCAAAAACAAAGTCGTCCAGCACTGCCCACACGCCGATTATTACCAGCGAAAGGGCGATGAGCATTGCCGCTGCTCCGCCGAAAGCGCCTGCCCGGGTACGTTTGCCAAGCCCTCCGCTGAGTATGCACAGGGCTGCCGCTCCTGCTGCGGCGACGGGGAATATGCCCTCAAGTCCTCCTGAGATGGATATGGTTTCGGGAACTATCTTTGCATAGTCGTAGGAGATGATATCACCGAAGCCGCTTATTACATATGCTGCGCCTGTCAATATGAGCATGAAGATAAGGACGGTGCTCATTCGGCTGACGGTTTCCGCCCCTGTGTGGGAGATGTACCCACATATTAAGCCGAGAAAAACTGCGCACACTGCGGCGCTTGCTTCAAAATATCTTTCGGAGACGAAAACGGAGTATTTTGCGATAAAATCCGCCGCTGCGGAAATGAAAAATATGCTGTAGAGAACGGAAATGAGCCTGCCGATAAAGCCTGTACGCATTACAGCTATCTGCGGTACGCTTCCGCTGCCGTCCTTTATGAGTATCACCGGCGGGATAAGGGCAAGGGCGATGAGAATGACTGCCGAGACGGCGTTTGAGAGCATGGCTCCCGTGTCCGTAAAATCGGATATTATCAGTCCGAAAACGCCAAGGGCTGCCATTATCACCGCCGCCTGACCTGCTCCGATATATCTGTTATCCATTGTGTTTATCACCGCTTTCTTCACGTTCTGCGGCGGACCTTATATCCGCACCGTTCAGCTTTTCAACGGTAAAGCCACGCTTGCCCATTCGCCTGAAGCCAAGGCGCACTGCCACATCGCCCATTGCTTTTCGTGTAAAGGGGGAGACGGGTGCCATTACGGGCAGGCCGTAATTTTCGGCGGCACAGATGTTTGCCAGCAAAAATGCGGTCAGGAGAGCGATGCCGTACAGTCCCGCAAAGCCCCCCAGCACCACTGCCGCCAGCCTGAACACTGTTACCTGCTGGTCAAGGGAGGGGATAACGAATGAGGCGGTCACGGAAATGGCGCACACCAGCAGCATGGGGTTGGAGATTATGCCTGCGGAGACTGCCGCATCGCCTATGATAAGTCCGCCGACTATGGAGACTGCTCCGCCCACGCTTTTGGGCAGGCGGACTCCCGCTTCACGTATTATCTCGTAGAATATCAGGGTTATAAGTGCTTCCCACATAAGGTTCAGGGGAGCGGCTTCCTCGGCGGCGGCAAGGTTCATCAGCAGGCGGCTGTTGAACATCTCTGGGTGAAAAAGCGCCGCTGCCACGTATATGCCGGGGAAGAACACAGCAAGAAAGAATGCGATATACCTGATATACCGCAGGAATGTGGCGTAATAGGGGCGGAAGTTATAGTCATCAAGTGTCTGAAAATTTTCGGTGAACATGGCGGGGATAACTATTGCAAAGGGCGTGCCTTCTATCATCACGCCCACACGTCCCTCCAGTATTTTGGCGCACATCACGTCGGGGCGCTCGGTGGTGCTTAGCCCCGAAAAGACCGAGGGCGCACCGCTGTCAAGAAAGGGAGTGACATATCCGCTGCCAAGTATTGTTTCAAGGTCAAGATCTTTGAGCTTGTGACAAATGCTGTCCACAAGGGCTTTGGGCACTCGGTCTGCCATATAGCACACAACAACGTCCGTTTTGCTGCGGGGGGATATGGGGAAAAGCTTGAACTGCAGGACGGGGGATTTTATGCGCCTGCGCACCAGTGACATATTTGTTCTTACCGTTTCCACAAAGCCCTCGTGGGAGCCCATGATATTTCCCTCGGAGGAGGGCTCGTCTATCCCTCTGACCGAATAGCCCTGTATGCCGAAGCACATTGCCGAGGGGATATTGTCTATGAGCAGGATAACAAAGCCGCTCATCACGGTGCGGATAACATCGCCGTATTTGTCCGTTTCCGTGGTGTCAACGGAGAGTATCATATTCTCTTTTACATGGCTGTAAAGCTTTTCAGAGGTGCAGTCGGGGATATCTACCCTCATCAGGGGCTTTACCACCACCTGAGCCGTGTTGAAGCCCGAGACCATTCCCTCAAAGCATATGACCGCCGCACGCACGCCCGAAACGGTTATGGGGCTTATGAGCAGGTCGGCGGTATTGCCGAGTATCCGCTTGATATTTTCAAGGTTAGCGTCAAGGCTTTTTTCTATGGGAACATTTTCAAATTCATAGGTATTGGGTATCTTCATTCTGCCGTCCTCCAAAGAGATAATATACCTATATTTTTCCTTGGAAATTTTGTCTTATTCATCTTAACAGATAATTAGTAATCAGGCAACAAATTTTGTTAAAATACGGCAGCGACAGGTGATATAATTAGTAAAAAAGAATGATGAATATATGCTCGGATAATGGGAGGTAATTATGTCTGATATCGTTGGTATAGGAGAGCTGCTGGTGGATTTTACTTATGTCAGCGGCGAGAACGGGGACACTTTTTACAAGCAGAACGCAGGCGGTGCGCCTGCAAACGTTATGTGCATGGCTGCAAAGCTGGGCGCAAAGACTGGATTTATAGGAAAAATAGGCCGTGATATGTTCGGCTTTTACCTTAAAGAAGTGCTTACAAGGCACAAGGTGGATACAAGCGGACTTATCCTTGACCCGAACTATTCCACTACACTTGCATTTGTGCGCAACAGCGCCGACGGCGACCGTGACTTTGTTTTCTACCGCAGCAGCCAGACCAGCGCAGACCTTAATCTGCGGTACGGTGAGGTGAACAGGCAGCTTATCGACAGCTGCAGGATATTCCATTTCGGCTCACTTTCACTTACAGATGAGCCTTCAAGAACGGCTACGGTCAACGCAGTGGAATATGCAAAGATGCAGGAAAAAATAGTTACCTATGACCCCAACTGGAGACCGCACCTCTGGGAAAATATGGAATCTGCCATACGCACTATGCGCAGCGCAGCCCAGTATGCGGATATAGTAAAGGTGTCGGAGCTGGAGCTTCAGCTGCTCAGCGACAGCGGAGCGCTTATCCCGGGAGTGGCAAAGCTTTTGCAGATGGGCGTTAAGATAATATGCGTAACACAGGGAGCAAAGGGCTGCATAATCGCAACACCAAAGGGAATAAACAGGTCCCCCGCTTATAAGACAAAGACGGTCGATACACTGGGCTCGGGAGACGGATTTTTCGGAGCGTTCCTTTATAAGTTCCTTGAAACGGGAAAGAGCATTGAAGAGCTTGACAGCGATGATATAAAGGAAATGGCGATGTTCTCCAACGCCTGCGGAGCGCTTTGCGCATCAAAGCAGGGGGCTATTCCCGCAATGCCCGAAAAGAGCGATATTGAGGCGCTTATCAAAGCTCAGCCTTTAAAAGATGAATGATATAAGCATTGTAAAAGCCATTGTCCAAAAACGGACAATGGCTTTTTACATATAAGAGAGCGAAAGACAAAAGAAGGGGTCAGCACAAATAAGAACAAGGTAAAGGGTTTAGGAAGTCCACAGGAGGGCAGAGCCTTCTGGTCGCTGCTCGCAAGCAGCGAAATCTTTTTGCCGACGGCAAAAGCACTTAAAACAACAGCCGACAAATTTAAAAGTCCTAAAGCCGCCTGCACAGTGAATTCAAAACCTTGCATATAAACTTAACTTCTCAAATCATCTTAAAACTATATCATGCAGGCGGCTTGAAACCAAGAGATGTTCCGTCAGGAACGTCGAATTTGGTTTCCGCCGTAAGGCGCAGGCACGGACAAATTAACTTTTTAATTTTGATAAGCATATACTCAATACAAACAAACCGCTTTTTTACTCCTTTTTCAGCCCATAATAAAAAACACAAGCCATTGCCGATTTTTCAGACAATGGCTTGTACCAATATAAAAATCAAAAATGTACTTCATCGGCTGTATCAATGGTCTCGAAAGAATATCCCTCGCCTTTGATGTAGTCAATAACGTCCTGAAGATACTGTGGCGTCAGCTCCAGCGAATCGTGCATAAGAACAACCTCATGGTCGGAATCAATGCTGTTTTGCAGATAATCCATGCAGCTGTCATAGGTGGCGGAGCTTGAAGCATCGGCAGTGGCTGCGTTCCAGTCGTAATAGGCAAAGCCTCGCTTCTGCATCTCGGCAATTATGCCGTCGGCGGTGTCACGGTTGTAGGAATTATAGCTTCCGCCCGGGAAGCGGAATGCCCACGGCTTCTGCCCCGTTACCGCATATACCTTGCCGTAAACCTTGGCAAAATCATCCAGCCATGCACGTCTCGAGGCGTATATCTTGTCATAATCATGGGAATAGCTGTGGAGTGCGATGGTGTGGCCTTCATCTGCCACCTGCTTTAAGATGTGCTCTTTGCCGTCAATGCACCATCCGGTGATAAAAAACGTCGCCTTAATGTCATTTTCACGGAGGATATCAAGTATCTGCGGAGTATATTTTGAGGGGCCGTCATCAAAGGTGAGATATGCCACCTTGCCGTCAGTGACGGTGTATTCGGGGCGTGAAGCGGTTATATCCTCGTATTTTTCGTCGCTGCCAGAGGTCATATCGCTGTAAAAACGGTCATGCTCAACAGCGTTCAGCATGGCGGAAATTCCCGCAGCGTTTATCTCTTCCGTGCCGTATTCGGGAGCAAGATATCCGTCCGCATTTTCGGCAGCATAGGAAAAATTGCGGTAGATAACATATTCATCGGGAGTGGAGCGTATGTACATATGAAGCATTTCGTTCAGCTCGTCCGACTTGCCGCCGTATTCCTCAGGCAAAGGGGGATAGCTCATGGCAAGCACCATGCTTTCGGGGCATACAGTGCGGATATTTTCCGCCAGCGCCAGAATGGCAGCACCGTATTCCTCGGGAGTTTTTTCATCGGCAACAGACTTGTCGCCGAACCAAAGATATATGTAAGGCTTTGGCGATGAGAGCTGTTCCGACAGATCGGGAAGCTCGTCCGCAAAGGCACCGTCAAAGGATATCACCTGTTCTTCGGGAAGAAGTCCGCTTTCGGATATGATGCTGCAAACGCCGTCGCCGATAAAAAGAGTGTTTTGCAGATATGTGAAGCCGTTTTCGGGGGTCAGAGGAGTTATCTCGATCTCGGGAATGGTTTCGGAGACCTCGGAAGTTTCGGTAGGCTGAGTAGCTTCCTCATAGACCGCAATGTAATTTGCTGCGGGAACGGCTTCATCCTTTGCACCGCAGGCGGTGAGCATGGCTGCCGCAAGCACAGCAGCTGTTATTTTTTTATTCAAGCATATCCTTCCTTCCGATAATAATTATAGGGGATTTTCCTAAAGCAGTCAATAATACTAATCACCAATAAAACTATAGACAAAAAATCATCGCATAATCCATATACGCAAGATTATGCTCAATTTTTTGTATAGTTTTTAATTGGTGCTTAGTATAAGAAGATGTTGGTAAAAATAGAAAAGTCATAAGACAAAATCAGACTAAAAACGACCACAAAGGGCAAAAAGAAAAAGCTAAAGAGTTTAGAAAGTCCACTGAGGGCAGAGCCATTTGGTCGCTGTAGCCTCAGTGGTAAAAAATGTTTATCTGCAAAATCCCTTTGCAAGCCGACATTCTCCTGTGCCACTATGGCACATATTTTCCTTACTCCTCGATCAGTATCTCCCCATAAAAAGCGTCAGTGCCCTTGTAAGTGTAGGTATATACCGATGTATCATAGGACTGCGCCGCCACTATCTTCTGAAGCTTGTTGTCAAACACCGCAAAGTTTATGCCGCTGCCGTTGGGGGCATATTCCTTTCCGTCTGCGATTATCCTTGCCACAGGCTGACCTGTGACAGCTCCGCCGCTGGTTATGGTGACGGATATTTTTCCTCCGTAAAGGCTGAGATTTTCGGTAAGCTGTTCATCGCCTGTTTTCTCGAAAACTGCTTTTCCTCCGCTGACCACGCCGATGTAGCTCTTTCCGTCAAGGGTGCGGAAATCAGTTTCAAAGCCCAGCTTTTTCAGCAGATGCCTGTACTGAAATTCCAGCATATCGCCCGTATCGCCGTTGACGCTGGCGACTATTGTATAATTGCCTTTGTTAGCAAGCCCCAGAAACTGCATAAAGTCGGCGTTGTTGTAAAGCGCACGGTAATCGGTCTCCAGCATTTTGTCGGTAAGTCCGCTTACGGGCACAAAGATCGACCTGTATGGGAAAACGCCGTGAACGCCCTCGCCAACGCAGAACTGATTATAGGCAAGCGTGGATACTATCACCAGTGCCGCTGCTGCAGGAGCGATGCGCTTTCCGCCCTTGCTGAGCGTGTAGATCGTGTCCTTTATGCCGCTCACTTTCTTATCGGGTGCAAGTCGGCAGCTCTTCCAGCAGTCCAGAATTTCGGGGATCGCCAGCAGGATAAAGATGTATATGGGCATTGTAAAGCGCTCGATGATGAAATGCTTCACGATAAAAAGCCAGATAAAGAAGTTATAGAAGCTGAAATTTGCAAGCATCTGCGCTTCGGGAGCCTTGTCCTTCCAGCCTGTGAAATATGCGGCGAGGGTGAGTATCATCATCAGTGCCGGGATAAGCAGGAACACCCATGACAGACCCACTCTCAGGTAGATGGTGTCCATATATTTTGCGTATCGGGGCAGGATATAGGTGGTGACAAAGGAAAGTATCTGCCTTGAAAAGATAAACGCCAGCACGCCCGCTCCGCCGATTATGCCGAGGCTTTTGGCGGAAGGCTTTATGAGCGACAGGAAATACACGGGAAGCAATATCAGCGCCGACACATGGAACATTGCCGCCGCAAGTATTATCAGCACGGCTGGGATATGCTTTCGGTCACGGAAGAACCGCCAGCCCAGGAATATGACCGCCACGGAAAGGCTTTGTCTGGTAAAATTCAGTGAGTTATAGAAGAATGTTACGGTCAGGTACAGCCATGCGGATATCCATGGCATTTTGCTGTATTTTATGATGATATATGCGGTTGGCACCAGTATGAGCAGGGCGGTAATGGTGTTGAGAATAAGATAGTCTCCGCCCAGCAGACCCGTAAGCTTCAGCAGCAGCACATACCCGGGTTCTATGCCTGTGGTGCGTACAGTATCAATTACGGAAAGTCCGTTATCCATAACGTTATGGAGATATGTGCGGTAGTTGAAGTAGTCGTTTCCCAGCCCGTATCTCAGCGAGGACATAACGAACATATATCCGAAAACCACGGCGATGTAGATGATATTTTTCTTTTTTGACGGCTTTCTTATGCACATGGGATAAGCCAGTCCCAGTATAAGCGCCATCAGGATATAATAAACAGCCATTTTACTCTGTCCTTTCAATGTTCAGTGCTTTGATTATAACATATTGTTGGCATTACGTCAATGATTTATGAGGGGAGAGCGTTTGGTGGAAATTTATAAAATAGAAATGTTGATTTGTTCGTACCTGCGCCTTTTTGGCGCTGCTGATTTTTCCTTAGCTCATGCTTCCGAAATTCCGTGAGAAAATTGTCCGAATGTGTTGTACTTATCCGAAAAATGTGATATAATACCTTTATGTTATTATCGCTTATTTAGTAAAGGATGCTTTTATAATGGATCACAACACACACGGCAGGCTTATCGTTATCGACGGGCTGGACGGCAGCGGCAAATCTACTCAGTTTGACCGCCTGCTGGGGATCCTTTCCCCCAAGTTCAGCGTTAAGGGCATCAGCTTCCCCGATTATGATATGCCCTCCGCCACACTTGTTAAAATGTACTTGAGAGGTGATTTTTCCAAGAACGCTGCGGACGTTAATGCTTATGCCGCTTCTACTTTCTACGCTGCCGACAGATATGCCAGCTACAAGCTTTGCTGGGAGAAAAATTATCTGAACGGCGACCTTATCCTTGCCAGCAGATATGTCTGTTCCAACGCTATCCACCAGATGTCAAAGCTGCCCGAAAATGAATGGGACGGCTTTCTTGAATGGCTGGAGGACTATGAGTATGACAAGCTGGGGCTTCCCCGTCCTGACAGGACTATTATCCTTGATATCCCTGTGGAGCTTTCTCAGAAGCGCCTTTCGGAGCGTTATCACGGCGATGAGTCAAAGAAGGATATCCACGAGAGCAACATTGCTTACATGACTGCCTGCCGCAAAAGCGCTCTTTACGCTGCAAAAAAATGCGGCTGGGACGTTATAAGCTGCTGCGGTGAGGACGGACACATTTATTCTCAGGAGGAAGTCACTCAGATGCTCCTCAATATTATTGGCGAGGTTATCGGTTCAGATGCTTGAATTTAAGGTTATTGAGCTTTCCGACAAGCCGTGGATAGACAGTTTGCTGAAAATATCCGACTTTCGGGGCTGCGAATACTGCTTTGCAAACAACATGGCGTGGCGGAGAATGCACGACACAAGGATAACAAGATTTAAGGACTTTTACATTTCATGCTCATTTGACGGCGGCATATATTTCACGTTCCCTGCGGGCGGCGGCGATTATGCCGAGGTGCTGGGGGAGATGAAGAGGTTTGCGGAGGCAAACGGTTCTCCTCTTGTGATAGATTCGGTAACTCCCGACCTGTTCCCTGTGTTCAAAGAAAATTTCCCCGAGGGCAGCTATGAGATAACCTGCGACGAGGGCGACTGGGACTATGTTTACAACGCTTCCGACCTTGCGGAGCTTAAAGGAAAGAAATACCACGGCAAGCGAAATCATCTGAAAAAGCTGCTGGACGGTGAATATTCCTACGAACCGCTGACAGAAAAGGACTTTGACGACTGCATCACCTATGCTGTGGGCACATACAACCGCAGCGACGCTTACGATGACAGGTCGAAGGTCTGCGAGCAGTTTGCCATAAACACCTATTTTGAGAATTTCCATGCGCTGGGGCTTTCGGGCGGCGTGCTGAGGGTCGGCGGAAATGTGGCTGCCTTTACCATCGGCGAGCGGATAAACTCGGACACACTGGGCGTTCACATCGAAAAGGCAGAGGCTTCCGTTGAGGGAGCATATCCCGCAATAAACTATTTGTTTGCCCGTTCCGCATCGGAGGGATTTTCCTACATCAACCGTGAGGAAGATCTGGGCATCGAGGGGCTGAGAAAGGCGAAGCGCTCCTATCACCCTGCGTTTATGATCGAAAAACACACTGTTATATTTAAATGAAAGGATAATGGATCATGATATATGTATTTCTTGCTGAAGGCTTTGAAGAGACAGAAGCTATAACCCCTATTGATATGCTCAGACGCTGCGGTAAGGAAGTGATTACTGTAGGCGTTACGGGCAAAGTGGTAAGAGGCGCACACAACATTCCCGTTGAGTGCGATATCACCATTGACGAGGCCGGTGTGGGCGGTCTGGAGATGATAGTTCTCCCGGGCGGAATGCCGGGCACAAAGAACCTTGCTGCCAGCAAAAAGCTTGCTCAGATCATCGCATACTGCACCAACAACAAGATATTTATGGGCGCTATCTGCGCTGCTCCCTCGGTGCTTGGCTCCATAGGTGTTCTTAACGGTAAAAAGGCTGTTTGCTACCCCGGCTTTGAGAGCGCTCTTACAGGTGCGAAGGTGCTCAGTGTTCCCGCTGTAAGGGACGGCAACATCATCACCGCAAGAGGTGCGGGCGCTGCTCTGGAATTTTCCTATGAGCTTATCAGCGCACTTATCGGCGTGAATGCCGCAGAAAAACTGGCGGGGGATATCATATGGAAAAAGTAACGGCTCCTGTGGGGGACATACGTGAATACAAAAACGAACTGCGCAGCAAATGCAAACAGCTGAGGACAGGAATGTCTGCCGAGGTCAAGGCGGACAAGGACAGAAAAATATTTGAGCGTGTGGTATCATCGGGAGCGTACAGGGACACGGACATTGTACTTACCTACGTTTCCACTGCCATTGAAGTGGATACTATGGCGATCATAGAACAGGCTTTTGCTGACAAAAAGCGTGTGGCTGTTCCACGCTGCATTGACGGCACAAGGGACATGGAATTTTACTTCATCAAAAGCATGGACGACCTGGAAAAAGGCACCTTCGGCGTGCTGGAGCCTGCTCCCGAAAAGTGCGTAAAGGCATATGCCTTTGAAAAGGCTTTGTGCATTGTCCCTGGGCTTTCCTTTGATATGAAGGGCTACAGGCTGGGCTACGGTAAGGGATATTATGACAGGTTTCTTTCCGCTCACCCAAGGCTTGTAAAAATGGGGCTGTGCTACTGCTCATGCACATGCAACGAGCTTATCCACGGCAGGTTCGATGTCTGTGCGGATATGCTGGCTACTGAAAAATATCTGAGAAAATGCTCCGATCAGAGCAAAACTGAACAGGGCAGGACTGATAAAACAGACGGGAAGAAAGGAAGATGATAAATGGACGAAAAAAAGGACAATGTTACAGAATTTGCCGATACTCCCGAAGAAGATAAGGAAACCGAAAAGACTTCCGAAGTTGCTGACAGGTCAAGTCCTGATACATCAGCTGACAATAAATCTGCCCCTGACAATGAGACAGACGACAGCGTGGCGGAAGATGATGAGGATATATATGACGACGAAGAGGGCGACGGTGAAGAGGACGAAGAAGCTGAGGCTGAACGCCTTGAAATAAAGGAAAAGCGCAGAAAGGACAAGCGTAAGAAAAAGACCCACGGCAGGCTTATTTTTGCGCTTATCATGGTAACGCTGGTAATTTCGCTGGCGGTACTGGGTGCGGTGGCGGTCATCACTGTTTCCTCCGAGATACTGGGAATGGGCCGCTCCGACACGGAATTTTCCGTTGAGATACCCGAAAACTCAGGCACGGAAGCTATTGCGAACATTCTGCAGAGCGAGGGCATCATTGAAAGACCTGTTATCTTCCGCATATATTCCAAGCTCAAGGGTGCGGACGGCACTTACATAGCGGGCAGCCACAAGCTCAACCCCAACATGACCTACGGCGACATCATCGAGGCGCTGCAGAAGGACGCTATCAACCCCAGAGAGTTTGTGAACATCACGTTCCCCGAGGGCATAAGGCTAATTGACGCTGCCCAAAAGCTGGAGGACGCAGGTGTCTGCGATGCGGACGAATTTATCCGTGTGTTCAACTCCACCACCTTTGGCTTTGATTTTGAAAAGCAGGTAAAATCCAGCTCCAAAAAGTTCTACAAGATGGAGGGCTATTTCTTCCCCGACACCTACCAGTTCTATCTTGAAGAGGATCCCAAGAACGTGGCGAAAAAGGTCTGCAAGAACTTTGAATACAAGGTAACTCCCGATATGTACGGACGTATGGAGGATCTGGGCATGACGCTTGACGAAACTATCACCCTTGCTTCCATAGTTCAGGCGGAGGCTTCCAGCTCTATTGATATGAAGCTTGTTTCCTCTGTTTTCCACAACAGACTTAATAATCCCGACCAGTTCCCGCTGCTCCAGTCCGACCCAACCACAAACTATGTGGAAGAGGTCATCAAGCCCAATCTGGAGATATATTCCCAGTCCATGTGTGACGCTTACGACACTTACAAGGGCGGCGGACTGCCTCCCGGAGCTATCTGCAACCCGGGCATCGAGGCTATCCAGGCTGTGCTTTATCCCAGAGAGACGGACTACTACTATTTCTGCTCCGACCTTGACACAGGCGAGTTCTTCTTTGCCACCACTCTTGATGAGCATGAGGCAAATCTTGTAAAGGCTCATCTTGTGGCAGATCCCGATGAATAACTTGAAAGGTTGAAATTATGTCTTTGTTCATTCCCGAAGTTCTTGCGCCTGCGGGCGATATGGAACGGCTTGAAGCTGCTGTTGATTTCGGTGCCGACGCTGTTTATCTGGGCGGCACCTCCTTCGGCATGAGGGCAGGTCCGAAAAATTTTGACGAAGCGGCGCTGAAAAGTGCCGTTGAAAAGTGCCATGCACGGGGCGTTAAGGTATATCTTACCTGCAACACTCTGCCGAGAAATGATGAGATACCTTATTTTGAGGGGTTCATCAAATACGCATACGAGGTTGGCGTTGACGCTGCCATCGTGGCGGATCTGGGACTTTTATCCCTGATAAAGAAATACACTCCCGATATGGAGATCCATATGTCCACTCAGACGGGCATTGTGAATTATGTCACTGCCAATGAGCTTTACAACATGGGCGCAAAGCGTGTGGTGCTTGCCCGTGAGCTGAGCCTTGACGAAGTGGCGGAGATACGTGCAAAATCCCCTGCGGATATGGAGATAGAGGTATTCGTTCACGGTGCTATGTGCGTGTCATTCTCTGGCAGATGCCTGCTTTCCTCTTACCTTGTGAACCGTGACGCAAACAGGGGTCAGTGCGCTCAGCCGTGCAGATGGGGATATCATCTCATGGAAGAAAAGCGAGAGGGGCAGTATTTCCCAATTTTCGAGGACGAAAAGGGCACTTACATTCTCAATTCCAAGGATATGTGCATGATAGACCACATCGACAAGCTGGTAAAGGCGGGAGTTACCTCACTGAAAATAGAGGGACGTGCAAAGTCCGCCTACTATGTTTCGGTGATAACAAATGCTTACAGAATGGCGGTTGACTGGTACAAAGAGCATCCCGATGACTACAAGCTCCCCGATTACATCAGGGACGAGGTATTCAAGGTGAGCCACCGTGACTACTGCACAGGATTTTTCTTCGGACACCCCTCAGAGTGCAGACAGTATTATGAGGACAGCGGATATATCCGCTCCTATGATGTGTGCGCTGTGGTGGATAAGTGCGAAAACGGCCGCATATATGCGGAGCAGAGAAACAAGTTCCTGCTGGGCGACAAGCTGGAGATACTTGCTCCCTCGTGCAGACCTGTGGAATACACGGTAATCGAGATAACCGACGCTGAAGGCAATCAGGTCGAAAACACCTGCCATGCGGCGATGAAGTTTTCCATGCCCAACACAACGGGAATTGATTTTCCCTGCCATACCATTATCAGAAAAAGAAGTTAATACTAAGCTCCAATTAAAAGCTATACAAAAAATCAAGCATGATCTTGCGTATATGGATCATGCGATGATTTTTTGTCTATAGTTTTATTGGGGATTAGTATAAAAAAGTCGGGCGGAAGCTCGGCTTTTTTTGTTTTGCTTAGAATATAATTGCATAATGCAATAAGTGTACCAGCATTTTTTGCATATATTCCACAAATCTGCAAAAAACAGCAGGAATTTTGCGCAATGCTATTGACAATCGCAGGATAGTGTGGTATTATAATTTTGCGAGATGCAAATAAGAACTGCAAGTTTAAAATTGCATAGTGCTAAATTATAAGGAGGTGAGGCGTATGGAAAAGGTTTTGTACTGCCCTGTGTGTGAGGAAAGTACGGAGCGTGAGGAGTGCGAGCGCTTCGGAATGTGTCTGGACTGCTTTATTGAAGAGCTTGTTGAAAATGTGCGTGACAATATCATAAGGGATTTCCTTGCGGAGTACGGACATTTGCTCAGGGAGTACATATGGGAAAATTATTTTTAAGTTCTTATTTGCGTAGTGCAACAAGAAAGGAGGGCGCTGTTGAGGAAAATATCAAAGGACAAAATAATCGGGGAGATTGCGGCTGTGGCTTTTTCCGACTTCACCAAGTTCGTTTCCCTTGAAACGCTGCCCGAAAGGGGACAGGTCATGACGGTGACGGACACGGCTCTGCTCAACAGGCAGTCGGCAAAGGCTGTGGCTTCCATAAAGGCAGGCACAAAGGGCATTGAGGTGAAGCTTTATGACAAGCTCCGTGCGCTGGAGCTTCTGGGCAAGATCTATGGCGTGTTCGGCGGCGATATCTCTGAGGAGGAAGCGGTGGAAAATCTGAAAAAATTTTTCGGGGAGGACGGCTTTGGGACTGACTGAAAAACAGAAAAGCGTGCTGAGCGTTACCATAAGGGAGCCTTGCCGCTGGAACATCTCGGTGGGGGCAGTGCGGTCGGGAAAAACGTATCTTGACTACTACCGCATTCCCCAGCGAATATTTATCAGCGACCCTCGGGGCGGGATCGCCATAGTGGGCAACACGGTGGCAAGCGTTGAGCGGAATATCCTTTCGCCCATGCGTGGGATATACGGCGAGAAGCTTGTGGGGCGTGTCAAGGGCGGCGGATATGTGCGGCTTTTCGGCAGGGACTGCTTTGTTATCGGTGCGGGGCGCAGCGGCAATGCGGACAAGCTCCAGGGGTCAAGCCTTTCCTACTGCTACGGCGATGAGATAACCACATGGAGCGAGGGCGTTTTCAGAATGATAGGTTCAAGGCTGGACAGGGAGACTTCGGTTTTTGACGGCAGCTGCAATCCTGCGTCTCCCTCCCACTGGTTCAAGAAATTCCTTGACAAAGGGGTGCCGGGCGGCAGCGTAAGGGTATCGGGCTTCACTATTGACGATAATCCGGCTCTGCCCAAGGGATTTGCTCAGGCACTGAAAAGGGAATATGCGGGGACGGTTTATTACGACCGCTTTATCCTGGGGCTGTGGAAAAATGCTGAGGGGGTCATTTACAGGCAGTTTGCGGACTGCCCTGAGAAATTCATCTGCAAAATGGCAAAGAACATCATCATGGCGGATATGGGTGTGGATTTCGGCGGAAACGGCTCTGCCACGGCGTTCAACGTGACGGGCTACACGGCGGGGTACAGGCAGATATACACTCTGGAGGAGTATTACCGAAAGGGGATAATGTCCCCTGCGGAGCTGGAGCGGGATTTTGCGGATTTTGTTAAAAGGGTCAGGAAAAAATATCCCATGCTCAGGGATATTTACTGCGACAGTGCGGAGCAGGTGCTTATAAGAGGACTGCAGAATGCTGCGATACGTGAAAGGCTGCCTGTGGAGATACACAACGCCCGAAAGGGCGAGATAAGCCAGAGAATAAGGTTTTACAATGCTGTTTTAAGCGACGGCCGCTACAAAATCCTTGCACAGTGCAAGAACACTATTGCCGCATTTTCTCAGGCGGTGTGGGAGGGCGGAAGCCTTGACAGGCGGCTGGACGACGGCAGTGTGAACATTGACAGCCTTGACGCTCAGGAGTATTCCACGGAGCGGAGAATGAAGGATATCCTTGATGTTATGAGATAGAAAGGAATGATATGATTGGGCATAATTTCGGAGGCGCAGAGGGCGTTCCCCCAGGCGAAAATCCCCCACGAAGAGGAATATTACCGCACGGTGATAGCTGCCTGCGCCGATATTTACAAGGGTGAGCCGCCTTGGGCGTATGTGAAGCGCTCGGGGCTTTACGGCAAGGGCGAGCGGCGTATGAGCATGCTTGGCGGCGCAAAGGTGCTGTGCGACAGTCTGGCGGCGCTTACGTTCAGCAGTCAGGCGGATATTTACTGCGCCGACCACCGCCAGCAGGAGCTGGTTGAAAGGGTGCTCCAGGACAACGGCTTCTGGGAAAATATGCCCTCGTTTTTCAGCCGTGCTTATGCGCTGGGCGGAGGTGCGCTCAAGGTTTTCATTGACGGGGACATTGGCATCGACTACATATCGGCGGACAGCTTTATTCCTGTGGGCGGCTTCTGCGGCAGCATAAAGGAGGGCATATTTCGCAGCAGATTTTACAAAGGCGGCGAGGCGTTTACTCTTTTTGAGCGGCAGGGCGCAGACGGCAGCGGCATTTTCACGGACAGGGCGCTGTTTTCCTCCCGTGACGGATATCTTGGGGAGCAGATACCTGTGGAGACGATGTTTGATGGGCTTTCGGAACATTCGGAGTATGACATCTGCGAGCCGCTTTTCGGGTACTTCCGACCTGCGGGGGCGAACAATCTTTCAGATGAGACCATGCTTGGGCTGAGCTGCTTTGCAAACTGCACCGACACTCTGAAAGCTCTCGACATCGCTTTTGACAGCTTCTCACGGGAGTTTGTGCTGGGACGCAAGAGGATAATCGTGCCATCATCTTGCATCAGGACGGTGGTTGACCCCGACACGGGCAGGATAAGCAGGTATTTCGACACGGACGATGAAGTGTATCAGGCGCTTAAATGCGACGAGGAAAAGGACCTGAAAATATCCGACAACACCTGCGAGCTGAGAGTTTCGGAGCACGTTGACGCTATAAATGCGCTGCTTGATATTCTCTGCTTCCAGACGGGGCTTTCATCGGGAACGCTTTCGTTCAGCACATCGGGCGGACTTAAAACGGCGGCTGAGGTCAAGAGCATGGAGACACGCACGGAGATCACAATGCAGCAGAACAGGTGCCTTGCGGCGGAGCTTATCGAAAGCACGGTGAAGAGCATTATCCGATGCGGTATGCTGTGCGGCGAGATACCAAAGGGTGATATTTCCGTCAGGGTGGCTTTCTCCGACAGGCAGACGGTGGATAAGGGCGAGATAATCGACCAGAACGTAAGGCTTGTGTCGGCGGGGCTTAAAAGCAGGCTTTCGGCGGTCATGGCTGTGCTGGACTGCTCGGAGGAGGACGCACTGGCTGAGATAGAAATGATCAAAAAGGAGGAAAAGGTATGAATGAAGAAAACGAGAAGTCTGTAAATGAAATTACAGATATGGGTGGGGATATCTCTCCCGATGAGGGCAATGGAGATGTTGACGTTGCTGACGTTGCTGACGTTGCTGACGCAGCTGATATCCATGCCCTTGAAGAGCAGGTGGCGGCTCTGACGGCTGAAAATGCAAAGCTTCGCAATCAGCTTTTCTGCGAGAGGGAGGGCATTCCCCGTGAGCTGACGGAGGACATTATCTGTGCGGCTTCCGCCCGTGCTGTGGGGGGAGTGAGCTTTGAAGAGGCGGCGAGAGATATATTCGGCAGGATATCTAAATTCGGCGGCTCGGGTCAGAAGATATCCACGGGAGTAAGGTCACGCAGGGAAGGGAACGGTGATGATGTACTGCGCAGGGCTTTCGGACTTAAGTAATTCACTGACAAATCAAAATGAAATTTGAAAGGAAAGGTAAAAATTATGGCTAACACAATTACACTTGCTAAGAAATACGCTGCGCTTCTTGATGAGGCGTACAAGGAAAATGCGAGAACAGCTGTTCTTGAGTCGGACGCTTCCCTTGCAAGAGAGGGGGCAAATGCCAACGAGATAGTTATTCCCAAGCTCACCATGGACGGACTTGCAGACTACTCCCGTTCAAGCGGATATGTGGCTGGCGATGTTTCCCTTTCGTGGCAGACTGTTCAGTTCAACTACGAGAGAGGACGTATGTTCAGCGTTGATGCTATGGACAACGAGGAGAGCCAGAGCATTGCTTTCGGTTCCCTTGCGGGGGAGTTTGTGCGCACAAAGGCTGTGCCTGAGCTTGATGCCTTCCGCTTTGCTTCCTTTGCGGGCACAACGGGCATCGGCTCCGCATCTGCGGCGCTTTCCACAGGTGCGGACGCTGTGGCTGCGGTGAGAACTGCGGTATCTGCTCTTGATGCGGCGGAGGTTCCCTCCGAGGACAGAGTGCTGTTCATCACTCCTGTGCTGAAAGGACTTATCGACGACATGGACACCACAAAATCCCGTGCGGTGCTTGCTTCCTTTGACAAGATAGTGACTGTTCCCCAGTCCAGATTTTACACCAAGATAAAGCTCAATGACGGCACCACATCGGGGGAGACTGACGGCGGCTATGCCAAGGACACTGATGGCAAGAACATCAACTTTATGATAGTTCACAAGGGAGCGGTGCTCCAGTTCACCAAGCACGCTGTGCCCAAGATCATTTCCCCTGCGGCAAATCCCGATGCGGACAGCTGGAAATACGGCTATCGCAGCTATGGTCTGTGCAGTGTTTATCCCTCCAAGGCTGCGGGCATTTACTGCCACTACTCCACCACCTAAGCGGCGTGTCGCCGCAGCCGCCCGTGGGGAGGTTGTGTGGGGGATATTTCATTTGCGGCTCGGTAACTGCAGTTTGCAAAAGACTTGTACAGAGATTGCGGCGTGTCACCGCAGCCGCCCATTGGGAGGTTATGTGAGAAATATTTTATTCGTGGCTCGGTAACTTTGATTTGCAAATCAGTTTGCTGAATTTTGGCTTAGCAATTAGTTTATATCGAAACATCAAGGGGGCTTATGCTCCCTTGGAAAGGAGTGTTTATGGCGGTAGATTTTGCGTATTACAGGGATATTTACGGGGGAAAGGGCGATGAAAGCGAAATTTCTCCGCTGCTTGCAAGTGCGGAGAGGGTCGTGAGAGGGTGTGTGGTCGATGTATCGGAAGCCGATGAAGCTTTCAGGACTGCAGTATGCGTTCAGGCGGATTTCCTTGACAGGGCAGAGGACTGCGGGGGATATTCCTCGGTGAAGATAGGCAGCTTTTCTGTGAGCGGCGGTTCCCATGGCGACAGATTTTCCGCACCTCTCTGCGGCGAGGCGGAGGCTGTACTTGACAGTGCGGGGCTTTTTTACAGGGGAATGGAGGCGTAAGATGTATCCTATTCCAAAAGAGGTGCTCATACATTCCTGCGTGCTGAAAAACTACTCTGAGGAGGTTGCGTTCGGGGAGCGAAAGCTTATTTCGCAGACGGTGCTTTCCAATGTGCGGATATGCGTTTACGGCAAGGCTCAGAGGGATATTCACAGCAGGAATGTGAAAAAGTGCGGTGTGCTTTATTATGACTGCCGCAACAGCTCCCCGGAGGACGCTGAGTTCATGGGGGAAGATTTTATCGGCACTGTTGTTTTCAACGGCACAGAATATGAGATAACCTCGGTGAAATATTTTTACGGCGGCGATGAGCTTCATCATCTTGAAGTGGGACTTGGAGGGGCTGTGTGAAAACAGAAAATATAATTTCGGCAATATGCGCCGCAAGCGGAGCGGTATGCGGCTCGGCGGCGGGCAAGGGGCTTTCCTTTGAGCTTAAAAGCGGCAAGGCGCAGAAAATGGCGGCGGGACAGCTCTGCGAGATGCGTGGGGTGCTTTGCTCCGCAGGCGATGACAGGAAAGCCGCTCTTGAAGCTCTTGACACGGCGGCAGATGTGCTTTGCGGATATCGTGGAGACGGAATTTACAGGATATCTGCGCCGTCGCCGGGGGTGCTTTACTTTAACGGGAGCTTCCGCTTTGAAAGAGAGATAATTATTATTGCAGGGGAGGAATGGGAATGACGGTCGGACAGGCTATGGCACTGACAGGCGGCGGATTTTCTGCGGGGGAGGACTTTGTTTTCGGCATTGACCTTTCTGAGGGGCAGACCGCCGAATATTCGGATTTTACGGCGGTAAGGGAAAAGGTTTACGGCATAAGCGCCGACCTTTCACGAAAAACAAAGCTCATCACCTTTGTTGACGGGTGGAGCAGTCGGGCGGTATCGGATTTCCTGAAGGTGCGCATAAAATTTGCTGCCTGCTCGGAAAATGCAGTGCAGAAAACGGTGGTCAAGGCTGCGGAAAACGGCTCAAAGCTCCGCTGTGTATATGCGGGGCACGGTCAGGAGCCTATGATATGCGGCATGAGTGTTACGGATATCTCAGTATCGGACGGCGAGCTGTTCGGGCACGTTATAGATGTTGCGCTTTCGATGTAAGGAGGGGCTATGGGAATATATCTTAAAATAGGCAGCACCGATGTGAGCAGGTTCATCACCGAAAACAAGTACAGCATTTCCGTATCGTCGGTGTATGACAACGGCGGCGAGTTTGTGAACATTTACGGCGCAAAGGTCAGGGAAAAGACAGGCTATGAGGTGGATATATCCGCTGAGCTTTCGGACGTGGACGACACATCTGCGGCGACGCTGTCGGCGGCTCTTTCGGGGGAGAAATGCAGCGTATCATATTCTGCTCCCACGGAGAAAACAGGGGAATTTCAGTGCTCGGGCTTTTCGCTTTCCCTTGACCGTGTTTACAGGGGAGAAAAGTTCTGGACGGCTCAGGTAAAGCTCCATGCGGCTTTTGTGCCTGAGGACGGTCTTTAGACCGCCTGTTATAACCATCGGCGGCAATGTTATCACAGCTGACAGGATACAGTCCGCAAGGCTTATAAGGACGGCAGAAAATATGCCGATAAAGGGCATTGTGCAGTCGGAGCTTATAGTTGCGCTCAAAACCGACCTTACCTTTGAGCCAAACGCCCTTGTGACGGTAAAAACAGGGGGAGAAGACCCGCTGGAGTTTTCGGAGCATTTTATCAGTCGCATAAGCCGCAGAGGGGGACTGCTGGAGATCCATGCCATGGACAGAATGAGAGTGACGGAAAATGACTTTGACGACAGCCTTTACAACCGCTCAAACGAGCCGTATGTGCTTTCATTGGTGCTTGCCGATCTGGCTTCCCAGTGCGGCTTTGCGGGCTTCGGCGGCGGTAACTTCTGCACGGACAAGATATATTTTGAGGAGCTTCACGGAAAGAAATGCCGTGAAATTCTGGCGCACATTGCGGAAAATACAGTGGGTGCTTTTTACTGCTCCAACGACAACAGGCTTAAATTCACGCCTTTTCTTTCTGCCTCGTGCAGCATCGGAATGGAGGACAGCAGGAGCGAAAAAATGTATCTTCATTCGGAAAAAGGCCCTTTCACGGCGGTGTATTGCAAAAACACCGCCACAAATGAGGTTTACGGTGCGGGTCAGAGCGACAGCTTCCGAAATGTGCTGAAAATAAGCGGCAGGCTTATGGACAAAGCTCGTGTTACGGCAGTTCTCGGCGCTGTGGCTCAGAAAAGCTACCGCTCCTTTTCATGCGGAAGGATAGCTATAACAGGCGCTCCGGAAGGGCTTACAGAGTTCATATTCACGGGGCATGAAAGCGGGCTTATATCCGCAAGGACAGTGGTGCATTTTACGGGCAAGGGAGCTTATGCCGAGGCAAGGGCTGCGGATATCTGCGAGGACGAGTCGGACTACACCGACCTTACGGGCTATGAGCTGCGCAAAAGGATAGAAGAGGGAAGAAAATACGGCTGCACGGTGATGACCGAGCGTGGTATCGGCTTTGTGGAAGAGGGCGATGAGCTTAGGGCAGGCAGCGGCAGGTTCTTTTCGGCGCTTTCGGACAGGATAACCCAATTTGACGGGGTGATGTTTGACGGCATTATGCCCGAATATGTGCAGTCCGTATCGGACACGGTGAAAAAGATAAAGTACGGCGGCAGCGTTTATGTGCTGAGCTTTAAGTCGGAGGACGGCAAAAAGACGGACATCACATTTGCAAAGGAGGAAAGCTCATGAGCTTCATGGCGGGGTATATGCTGGGTCTGGCAGACAGCAGAGAGCCTGTTCTTACGGATATTTCCGTTGCGGAAAACGGCGAGTATCTTCCGCCTGAGGGGTATGACGGCTTTGGAAAGGTGACGGTGAATGTCAGCTCTCAGGCGGCGATAAATGAGCTGATTGTTTCCGAACCGGGGGCGTATATAGCATCTGACTACGGCTGCGACGGCTTTGACCCGGTAAACGTGAGCAGCAAGTACAAGGATCTGTATGACCTTGCCACAGGCAGCGGCGGGAATAACTCCACCGAGGGCGGGGCGGAGTTATCGAACTCGGTTGCATCGGGCAGCACCGACAATACAAATGGCTATCTGCTGTCATTTAAGGGAACAGAGCCGCCGGATGTAACAAACCACGGAAATTCGGTGCGGATATCCTTTTATACGGAAATGACGCCTCACCCTGTTCAGGCGGATTATTATACTCTGAGCTATCACTGGAAAATGGAAGACCTGCTGACGGGGGAGAGCAAAACAGGCAGCTGCTTTTCGGTAAATTACGGCTGGAACAAGGCTACCACAAAGCAGCCGCTTTTTAAAATAACAAGGATAGAATACGGCAGCGGCGTGGTGAAGATATATTACTCCCTTACAAGATACTGGGAGGACGGCTCGGAGCGTGATACCGCAGGAAACAGGCGTGATTTTGACCACAACAGCGTGGGTGCGGGAAATTACACCGACAGCTGGATAATATCGCAATAATATAAGGAGGGATTTGTTTGAAGAGGATAAAAGAGCTTTTTATCGTTATCGGAACGGCGCTTTCTGCGTGGCTGGGGATACTTTACGTGCCTGCAATGATACTTTTTGCCTGCAATATCATTGACTATGTAACGGGCATATGTGCGGCAGGGTACAGGAAAGAGAACGTAAGCTCCTACAGGTCGTTTCGGGGGATAGCAAAGAAAATATGTATGTGGCTGCTTATTGCGGTGGGGGCAATGCTTGATATACTGCTGGAATATGCGGCGAAAAATGTGGGGATATCGCTTGGAGGGGAGTATATTGCAGGCTCGCTGGCGGCGGTGTGGCTGATTGCAAACGAGGTCATATCCATACTGGAGAATATACGTGATATAGGAACGCCTCTGCCGCCGTTCCTTATGACCATTGCGGGAAATATCAAGGGAAAGGCGGAGAACAAGATAAAATAGCATTGTTTTTAGGCGGATAAGAGCTTTTTTTATTACATTTTGTTATATAATCCCAAATATTGGAAAAAATAATATATAATATTAAAATAAAGGAATCTTAACGAGAAAGGGCGAAGCAAATGAACTCCAATCCCGGAAACAGACTGAGAGCGCTCAGGGAGGACAATGACCTTACTCAAAGGGAGATCGCAGCTGTACTTAACTGCTCGCAGGTGAGCTATTCCCATTATGAAATAGGCAGGCGGGATATACCTCTGGAGTTCCTTATCAAACTTTCGGATTTTTATGACGTGAGCGTTGATTATATCCTGGGTCTTACAGACGTAAAACAAAAATATCCAAGACAGTCGGCAAAGCGGTGATTTGCCGACTTTTTTATTGGCTGATAATTATAATACTAATTTTCAATCAACCTACAGACAAATCCTCGGCTGAAATAAGCCCATTCTTCGTCAAGCTCCCTTGCCGGGCGGCAAGCCCGCCTGCGGTCACTTTCCTAGACTGGTCTTATTTCATCTGTCGGCTTTGCCTATAGAACGATTGAAGATTAGTATAAAATTTAATAATTTCTGTTCACAGAATTGTCTGCCTTTGCGATTTTGTCCATTTTGTAACTTGATTAAAACGATATGTTGGGATATAATTATTTATAATATGACAATATGAATATTTCCGAAAAAGGAGGACTTGCTTTGAAAAAAAGCTTTATAAAAATAGTTTCCGTGCTTACAGCGGGAACTCTTGCCCTTGGCGGCGTTCCCGTTATGGCTGAGGATAATAAAACAGCCGATCTTTCGGCAGAAGAAGTCATATCACAGAGTGATATGGCAGCTCTGGAGGAGCGTATCTCCCCATATTCCGTTGAGGTGCTGGAGGCCGATGTTACCGAGGAAGAGGACGGACTTATCGACAGCTCCCTTGAGCTTGCACGAGAGGAATGCGAGTCGGAGGAGGCGGCATACACAGAGTATCAGAACGCTTCCTACAATTTTCAGTCGGACTTCTTTTACTCCCAGCTTTCCGCAGAGGCGAGGGCGTATTATCAGCAGCTTGCGGCTGCCTGCGAACAGGCGGCAAATTACTCCGTGAACTACACGGGCAGGGTAAGCACCACCAGTGCGGACGGTACAAAGAAATCACACTACGTTATTGCAAAGGTGCCCTTTACGGGTCGGTTCACCCAGGACGAGGCACTTGCCGTTGCGACGGCGTTTTTCTACTCCAATCCTCAGTATTTCTTCGTTTCACAGCTGGCTTGGAACAGCGATAATATCTATCTTATCACCTATGACGGATATGAAAACGGTGCCGCACGTATGGCTGCGGCAAATCGGATAGATATTGCGACTTCTCAGTGGCTGGCTGAGATAAATCAGGGCAGGGACGACCTTGAAAAAGAATCTATCATCTACAAAAAGCTGTGCGATAGCGTTATATACAACAAGGACGAGAACGGCGCCATAAGCGCAGGCTCCAACCAGACCATTGCAGGTGCGCTGCTGAACGGCAGGTGCGTCTGCAACGGATATGCCATGACAGTTACATATTTCAGCCACCTTATCGGTATCGACTGCGTTGGAATAGTGGGCAACAACCACGCTTGGAACAGCATAAACCTGGGCGGCAGCTGGTATGACCTGGACGTTACCTGGATGGACAGGTACGAGGTCACGGGCAGATATTATTACCCGTTCTGCAACAGGGGCAGCGGAGTTTTTATGGCTCTCGACAGCTCGGGATACCACAACCCCAAGGAGAGCAGATATACAAACATCACTCTTCCCGATGCAAGCCACTCGAACCCTCTGTTCATCACCCTTGACGCTGAGAGGAATGCAAGCGGCTCCGCAGCCCTTAACTGGGAGGCTATAAACGGCTGCCAGGGCTATTCCCTTTACAGATACCGCAGCGGCGCATATTCTCAGGTAAGCGAGTTTTCATCGGCATATACGGGCTGCACTGTGGCTGATCTGCAGAATTCCGACGGATTTGTGGTAAGGGCGCAGATGTGGGACCCTGTGACATATCAGAATGTGCTTACAAGCTTTTCGCAGTCGGCGGTGGCTTACGTTGAAAATATCGTTCAGAAGCCGCAGATAACCGGACTTATTGCAGGCGACAGGTCGATGACAGTCAACTGGACTTCCGTTGACGGTGCTTCAAGATACGGCGTGTATTATTACATAAACGGCAAGTGGACCTGCGCAGGATATACTTCCAACCTTTACATGAACGTTACGGGGCTGACCAACGGCTCAAGGTATGGCTTTGCGGTGAAGGCGTATGTAAACGGCGCATGGACTGACGTTACCTCCTCCGATATGGTGTATGCTTCCCCCGAGGGAGCGGACAAGCCCGTTATCACATCTGCGGAAGCGGGAGACAAGAGCGTAAAGCTCACATGGGACGGCGTTGATACCGCAGAAAAATATGCGGTGTATTACAAGCTTGACGGCAGGTGGACCTGCTATGGCTATACAACAGATCTCACAATGAATGTTACGGGGCTGACAAACGGTTCAAGCTACGGTTTTGCGGTGAAGGCGTATGTAAACGGCGCATGGACAGGCGTTGCATCCTCCGACATCGTGTATGTATCCCCCGAGGGAGCGGACAAGCCCGTTATCACATCTGCGGAAGCGGGAGACAAGAGCGTAAAGCTCACATGGGACGGCGTTGATACCGCAGAAAAATATGCGGTGTATTACAAGCTTGACGGCAGGTGGACCTGCTATGGCTATACAACAGATCTCACAATGAATGTTACGGGGCTGACAAACGGTTCAAGCTACGGTTTTGCGGTGAAGGCGTATGTAAACGGCGCATGGACAGGCGTTGCATCCTCCGACATCGTGTATGTATCCCCCAAGGGAGCGGACAAGCCTGTTATCACATCTGCGGAAGCCGGAGACAGGAGCGTAAAGCTCACATGGAGCGGCGTTGACAGTGCGGAAAGATATGGCGTATATTATTACATCGGCGGCAAGTGGAGCTTTGCGGGTCACACGACTGAGCTTACATATGAGGTCAGCGGTCTGGCAAACGGTTCGAGGTACGGCTTTGCGGTAAAGGCATATGTAAACGGCGCATGGACGGCAGTTACAAGCGCCGACATGGTGTATGCTCAGCCTGCGGGCAGCACGGTCACAAGCGACAAGCCCGTGATAACCAAGGCGGAAGCGGGCGACGGCTGTGTTTATCTGGAATGGACTGCGGTTGAGGGTGCTGACCGATATGCAGTCTATAGCTACATCAACGGCACATGGACATTTCAGTGCTATACCGATGCCATAGGGATCAACATTGAAAATCTTGCCAACGGAATAAAGTACGGCTTTGCGGTAAAGGCGTATGTTAACGGCTCTTGGACGGCTGTAACATCTGCCGATATTGTTTATGCAAAGCCTGCGGCAGAGGCGGCATAATATTTGGCGGCAGGAAGCTTTTCCTGCCGCTTTTCGCTTTTAAAGTGGTCAGAATTACCAAAAATAACGTGAGTTTTTATGTGCTATACTGTATTTTCAAAAAAGTGACGCAAAAATATTGTACTTTTATTCCTCTGTGTGGTATAATAAAATTACTAATCTTTAAATGGAGCTGCAGGCTCCATTGCTGCGAAAGGACGATGCTTGTGGATATCCGTGTGGGCGATGTGCTGACTATGAAAAAAACTCATCCCTGCGGCTCAAAGGAAATGGTAGTGCTGCGGTCGGGTATGGATTTCAAGCTCAGATGTTCAGGCTGCGGCCATGAATTTATGGTCCCTCGCAGTAAAATTGAAAAAAATATCAAGGCGGTTAAACGGGAAGAGCCCGAACAGTAACCGTTCATTCTTTTTGTTACGGAGTTTGTTTCATGTTTGAAAAACTGAAAGCCACAGAGGAAAAATTTGAGGACATCAGCAATCGTCTGACTGACCCTGAGGTCATCGGCGACAACGGGCTTTATGCCAAGCTGATGAAAGAATATAAAAGCTTGTCCCCTATTGTTGAAAAGTACCGTGAGTACTGCTCTTATGTGAAAACGGAGCAGGAAGCTCAGGAAATGCTTGACGAGAGCGGCGCTGACAGGGAGCTTAAAGACCTTGCCCGTGCTGAGCTTGACGAGGCAAGGGAGAACATCGCTTCCGTTTCCGAGGAGCTGAAGATACTGCTTATCCCCAAGGACCCCAACGACGACAGGAACGTTATCGTTGAGATAAGAGGCGGCGCAGGCGGCGATGAGGCTTCGCTCTTTGCCAACTCCCTTTTCAGAATGTACTCCATGTACGCTGAGGCAAGGGGCTGGAAGATAGATGTGCTGAACGCCAATCCCACGGAGCTTGGCGGCTTCAAGGAAATATCTTTCAGCATTGAGGGCGAGGGCGCATATTCACGTCTCAAATACGAAAGCGGCGTTCACCGTGTTCAGCGAGTTCCCGAGACCGAGTCCCAGGGACGTATCCACACCTCCACCGTTACCGTTGCGGTGCTTCCCGAAGCGGACGATGTGGAGCTGGAAATAAATCCCACAGAGCTTAAAATAGATGTTTTCCGTGCGTCGGGCGCAGGCGGACAGCACATCAACAAGACCGAATCTGCGGTGAGAATAACTCATCTGCCCACGGGTCTTGTGGTTGAATGTCAGGACGAGCGCAGCCAGCACAAAAACAAGGACAAGGCAATGAAGATACTCCGTTCCCGCCTTTATGATATGCTGGAGCAGGAGAGAAACGACAAAATAGCATCTGACAGGCGCTCTCAGGTAGGCACAGGCAGCCGCTCCGAGCGCATAAGGACATACAATTTCCCCGAGGGTCGTCTTACCGACCACAGGATAGGGCTTACTATATACCGCCTTGAATATCTGCTCAACGGCAATATCGACGAGGTGATAGACGCTCTGGCAACTGCCGATCAGGCGGCAAAATTATCGGCGCAGGGTGACGAATAACTGCGCTGCTGTGAAAGATGGTTTTTATGGAGTTTGAAACAAAAATGCTGTCGGCTTCCGACGATGATATAAAGCTTGCAGGCAGGCTGCTGGCGGAGGGCAAGGTTGTGGGCATTCCCACCGAGACTGTTTACGGTCTGGCTGCAAATGCTCTTGACCCCGCTGCCGTGTCGGACATATTCAAAGCCAAGGGCAGACCTCAGGATAATCCGCTTATCGTACATATTGCGGAGTTTGAGGACATATATAAATATGTAACGGAAGTTCCCGAAAACGCACTGAAGCTTGCAAAGGCTTTCTGGCCCGGCCCTATGACCATGGTGCTTCCAAAGAAAGATATAATACCCCTTGTTACCAGCGGCGGACTTGACACGGTGGGCATACGCTTCCCAGTTCACCCTGTTGCGAGGGCGATAATAAAGGCAAGCGGATGTCCTCTTGCGGCTCCCTCCGCAAACCTGTCGGGCAGCCCCAGTCCAACCACTGCAAAGCACGTTATGGACGACATGAGTGGCAGAATATCCGCCATTGTTGACGGCGGCGAGTGCCATGTGGGTGTTGAATCCACGGTCATCTCCTTTGAAAAGGACGGAAAGGTGAAGCTTCTCCGCCCGGGCTTTGTGTCCCTTGAGGAGCTGGCAGGCGTTGTGGGCAGCGAAAATGTAAGCTGCGCCAAGGGCGTTACCGAAAAGATATCCGACGGCGAAAGGGTGCTTTCTCCCGGAATGAAGTACAAGCATTATTCTCCCAAGGCAAATGTGACCATTGTGGAGGGCAGTGCGGAGCAGTTTATCGGCTTTATGAAGGAGCATCAGGGTGACAAGGTGTGCGCCATGATGTTTGGCTCCGATGCCGCAGAATATCCCTATCCCCACGTTACCTACGGAGACACCTCCGAGGAGCAGGCAAGGGAGCTTTTCGGCGTGCTTAGAAGCCTTGACGATATGGGCATGGAGCAGGTATATGCAAGATGCCCCGAAAAAACAGGAGTTGGGCTTGCAGTCTATAACCGTCTGCTGCGGGCTGCGGGATTTGAGGTGATCAGGCTGTGAACCCATGCGGACGTGCATATGTTATCGGTCTGACAGGGCAGAGCGGCGCAGGAAAAACCACGGTATGCGGAGTTTTCCGCAGAGAGGGGTTTGACGTTATCGACGCCGACCTTATTTCAAGGGAAGTCACCCGAAAGGGTGAGCCGTGCCTGAACGAGCTTGCCGAGGCATTCGGCAGCGGCATACTTCTCCCCGACGGCTCACTTGACAGGAAAAAGCTGGGCAGCATCGTCTTTTCTGACAGCGAGCGGCTGCGTCAGCTGGACGGCATCTGCTATCCATACATCATTTTCAGGATAATAAGGCGCATCGAGGAGCTTTCGGCAAGCGGAAGCAAGCTGATAATCCTTGACGCTCCCACCCTTTTTGAATCAAACGCAGACGACCTGTGCGACCTTATCATCAGCGTCACCGCCGATGAAAAGCTTAGAGAAGAGAGAATAACCGCACGGGATCATATTTCCCCTGAGGCGGCAAGGAAGCGCTTCAATTCACAGTATTCGGAGCATTTCTTTGTGAGCCATTCGGATTTTGTTATCAAGAACAACAAAACTCCCGAAATACTGGTCGCCAAGGCGGAGGAAGCGGCAGACAAGATCAAGGAGTACTACAATGCCAAAAAATACGGCGAAGCGGGTGCGCAGACGTAAGAACATCGCTCTGCCGCTGCTCATCATCGTTCTGCTGGTCATAGGCTGCTACAAGATGCCCGAGCTCAGCAAGGACTGTGTTTATCCACGGAAATATGCTGACCTTGTGGAAAAATACTCAAAAGAATACGGCGTGGACGAAAATCTCGTGTTCGCCGTCATCAAGACCGAAAGCAATTTCGACCCCTCAGCCGAGTCGGAGGTGGGCGCAAGAGGACTTATGCAGCTCATGGAGGACGCTTACGACTGGGTGGGCTACCGAATGGGGGACGGACGGGAGCTGGATTACGACTCCATGTATGTCCCCGAATACAATATCCAGTACGGCACATATCTGCTTATGCTGCTGTACAACGAATACGGCGACGAGGAAACGGCTCTGGCTGCCTATCATTCGGGCAGAGGCAATGTGAACAAATGGCTGGAGGACAGCTCCCTCAGCTCGGACGGTCAGGTGCTGGACGATATCCCGTCATCGGTAACAAAACATTATGTCAAAAAGGTTATGCAGGCGTATGACGCATATAATAATCTGTATTGACAGGCAAATCCACTTTTGAAAGGAAGTTTATATTATGGCAAACGAAAAATCCGAAGCAAAGCTTTTACAGGAAAAGCTCTGCTCCCAGAGAAAGAACGGCGTTCTCAGAATGACCGAGGAGCAGATAAAGGACTGCGACGCTTTCTGCGAAAAGTACAAGGACTTTATGAACTGCTCAAAGATCGAGAGAGAGGTTGCGGATTTCACAGTTTCCGCTGCCAAGAAGGCAGGCTACAAGGAATTTGAGAGAAATATGCGCCTTGAACCCGGCGACAAGGTTTATTACAACAACAGAGGCAAGGCAGTTATCCTTGCGGTCATAGGCAGGGAGCCTGTGGAAAAGGGCGTTCATATTGCAGCCGCTCACATTGACTCTCCCCGTCTTGACATGAAGCAGCACCCTCTCTTTGAAAACGAGGAGACCGCTTACTTCAAGACCCATTACTACGGCGGAATCAAGAAGTATCAGTGGGGCACTATCCCTCTTGCACTTCACGGCGTAATTATCCGTGCTGACGGCAGCTCCGTAAAGGTAAACATCGGCGAGGACGAAAGCGACCCTGTATTCTGCGTTACCGACCTTCTCCCCCACCTTGCTCAGGATCAGATGAAGAGAAGCGCCGGCGAGATACTCAAGGGTGAAGAGCTGAACATTCTCATCGGTTCCCGTCCTTTCAGAGATGATGATGTAAGCGAAAAGGTAAAGCTCAACATCATGGCTATCCTTAACGAAAAGTACGGCATCACCGAGGACGATTTCGTTTCCGCAGAGCTGGAAGCAGTTCCTGCATTCAAGGCAAAGGACATCGGCTTTGACCGCAGCATGATCGGTGCATACGGTCATGACGACAAGGTTTGCGCATACACTGCATTTGCCGCTCTTATGGACGGCAATACCGTTCCCGAAAAGACAGCCGTTGTTGTTCTCACCGACAAGGAGGAGACAGGCTCCGACGGCAACACAGGTCTTAAATCCGCATATCTCAAGTATTTTATCCACGACCTGGCAGAGTGCTTCGGCGAAGAGGGCAGAGCAGTCCTCAGCAAGTCCGAGTGCCTTTCCGCAGACGTTAACGCAGCATTTGACCCCACATTCCCCGATGTTCTGGAGAAGAGAAACTCCTCTTTCATCAACTACGGCGTGTGCGTAACAAAGTTCACAGGCGCAAGAGGAAAGTCGGGCACCTCCGATGCTTCCGCAGAGTTTGTGGGCAGAGTAAGAAAGCTGCTTGACGACAACAACGTTATCTGGCAGACAGGCGAGCTTGGCAAGGTTGACCTTGGCGGCGGCGGAACCGTTGCGGCATACATTGCAAACCTGAATGTTGACACCATTGATGTGGGTGTTCCCGTTCTTTGCATGCACGCTCCCTTTGAGATCGTTTCAAAGGTCGATGTTTACATGACCTACAAGGCTTTCTACTGCTTCCTTTATGAATAAGACTGCATAGCTTAATAAATACTAATCCTCAATCAACCTATAGACAAATCCTCGGCTGAAATAAGTCCATTCTTCGTCAAGCTCCCTTGCCGGGCGCCAAGCCCGCCTGCAGTCGCTTTCCTAGACTGGTCTTATTTCATCTGTCGGCTTTGCCTATAGAACGTTTAAAGATTAGTATAAAAAGTGCCATACACGGAATTAACGTGTGTGGCACTTTTTGTATATAGCTTTATTGGTAAGCGGTTTCAAGACACAAAAAAGCTCCGATACCCATAAGGATATCGGAGCATCATCATGCTATATAATATCAGTATTCAAGCTTCTTTTCAAGGTAAGCAACAAGCTCGTCCATGTTAACTCTTTCCTGAGCCATGGTGTCTCTGTCACGGACTGTTACGCAGTTGTCCTCGAGAGAATCAAAGTCAAAGGTGATGCAGAAGGGAGTACCGATCTCGTCCTGTCTGCGGTATCTCTTACCGATCTGACCTGCCTCGTCGTACTCAACGTTGAACTTCTTTGCAAGCTTCATGTAAAGGTCGGTAGCGGGTTCCTTCAGCTTCTTTGTAAGAGGAAGGATAGCTGCCTTTACGGGAGCAAGTGCGGGGTGGAGGTGCATTACTGTTCTTACGTCGGACTTTTCGCCGTCGCCGATCTCTTCCTCGTCATATGCTTCGCATACGATAGCAAGGAACAGTCTCTCAACACCGAGAGAAGGCTCGATTACGTAAGGAATGTACTTCTCGTTGGTCTCGGGGTCGAAGTATTCCATGCTCTTGCCGCTGGTCTTCATGTGCTGGGTAAGGTCATAGTCGGTTCTGTCCGCAATGCCCCAAAGCTCGCCCCAGCCGAAGGGGAAGAGGTACTCAAAGTCGGTGGTTGCCTTGGAATAGAAGCAAAGCTCCTCGGGGGAATGGTCACGGAGTCTGAGATGCTCCTCGTTTACGCCGAGACCAAGAAGGAAGTCACGGCAGTAGCTTCTCCAGTACTGGAACCACTCAAGGTCGGTGCCGGGCTTGCAGAAGAACTCAAGCTCCATCTGCTCGAACTCTCTTACACGGAAGATGAAGTTGCCGGGAGTGATCTCGTTTCTGAAAGACTTACCTACCTGACCAACGCCGAAAGGAACCTTTTTACGTGTGGTTCTCTGAATGTTGTTGAAGTTTACGAAAATACCCTGAGCAGTCTCGGGACGGAGATAAAGCTCAGACTTGGAATCCTCGGTTACGCCCTGGAAGGTCTTGAACATAAGGTTGAACTGACGGATATCGGTGAAATTCTTCTTGCCGCACTGGGGGCACTTGATATCATGCTCGTTGATGTAGTCGAGCATCTGCTGATTTGTCCAGCCTGCAACGTTTGTGCCGTCAAAATCCTCGATGAGCTTGTCTGCACGGTGACGGGTCTTGCACTCCTTGCAGTCCATGAGAGGGTCGGAGAAGCCGCCGATGTGACCGGAAGCCACCCATGTCTGGGGGTTCATAAGGATAGCGGAGTCAAGACCTACGTTGTAGGGGCACTCCTGAACGAACTTCTTCTGCCAAGCTCTTTTGATATTGTTCTTCAGCTCAACGCCGAGGGGACCGTAGTCCCATGTGTTGGCGAGGCCGCCGTAGATTTCACTTCCGGGATATACAAAGCCTCTGCCTTTACAGAGCGCTACGATCTTGTCCATAGTTTTTTCTGCTGCCATAATAATAACCACCTTTTATGCCCGCAGGCAAATTTCTTCCCACAATGGGGTATATTAACAGTTACTTTTAATTATATTCCATATCGGGGGTGTTGTCAAGGTGTTTGAGGGCAAAAATTGAATATCAGTGCGCTTTGCGTATCGGTTGATTTTTAATGCCGTGCCAATACAATATGATAATTTGCCTTTCACCTTTCAAAACCCACCGAATACCGAAAAAACATGACAAGCCTCTTTTTGTGATGTATTGGATATTCACAATAATATTTGCGGCAGGCTTTGCGGCAATATGGCTGACGGTATATATCACTGTCAGGATAAAGGTCGATAAGATGAATAAAATGCTCACCCGATAAGTTTACGCAAAATACACATACCCAAATAAATAATTTTGTAAAAATCATATCGATAATAGAATATAATATCTCTTGAAATCTGTCGGATAATGATGTATAATTATATTTGAATACATTTCGGAAAGGATCGGACAGATGAATATTGAAAATAAAGTTAAGGTCGTTATCTGCGGTAAGGAATATAACCTCAGGACCGACGAAAAGCCCGAATATATCAAAGGCCTTGCCGACAGAATAGATAAAGAGATAGGTGATATGGTAAAGGCAAAGCCCAATTTCGGCATACAGAATGCGGCGGTGTTTGTTGCCCTTACGTCTCTTGACGAGGCCGCAAAGGCTCAGGAGAGCATTGAAAATATCAGGGGTCAGATAAAGACCTATGTGAACGAAGCAGGCAAGGCAAGAAGCGCAAATGAAAAGCTTACCGCCAAGGTAAAGGAGCTGGAGCAGAAGATAGCTGCCCTTGAAAAGGAAAACAAGGAGCTTAAAAAGCGCCCTGCACTTTATGACTGCGAACAGTTGGTGCTTGAAAATACCGTTACTCCCTCTGTGACCATTTATGCACATGAGCTTGACACTGAGGCACAGCAGAATGCTCAGAAGGCTGAGGAAAAGCCCGAAAAGCCTGCCGATGCGGCTGACGAACCTGTCAAGCCTAATGAGACCAAAGAAAAGAATGACAAAAAAGAACCTGCCGCTGACGGCGAAGGTGCCAGTTTCGGCAAAGCGACAGAAGAAGCAAAGCAGGAAGAAAGAGGAGAAGTCGTTGGCGGAAGCCCAGAAGGAAATGCAGAAGCTCAGGGTAATGGCGGCGATACACAATCTGATAACCTGACCGCCCCCGAAAAGCCTGCACAGCAGTCACGCAGGGGAAGAAAGAAAAAACGGTGATAATGAAAGAGAATAACAAGCCTGAGGTGCTTGCGCCCGCAGGCGGTACTGAAAGCATATATGCCGCTGTAAGATGCGGCGCAGACGGCATTTACGTCGGAGGAAAAAGCTTCTCCGCCAGAGCAAATGCCGTCAATTTTTCCTATGATGAGCTTAAAGCGGCGGCGGAATACTGCCATATCCACGGCGTAAAGCTGTACCGTGCCATGAACGTTGCGGTGCTTGACAGCGAGGCAGAGGAGTTTTATGACGAGGTAAAAAGGTCGGCGGAAGCGGGTATTGACGGGCTTATCGTGCAGGATCCGGGAGGTCTGCTCATAGCAAGGGCGGCTGTGCCCGATATGCCTCTCCACGGCTCCACTCAGATGACCGTCCACACACCCTTGGGAGCGGAATTTGCAAAAAAGCTTGGCATCTGTCGGATAGTTCCTGCCCGTGAGCTGACGCTGGACGAGATAAGGAAAATATGCGAAACGGGCATGGAAACAGAGGTATTTGTTCACGGAGCGCAGTGTATGTGCCTGTCGGGGCAGTGCTATATGTCCGCAGTTATCGGCTCCAGAAGCGCCAACAGGGGACAGTGCGCACAGGCGTGTAGGCTGCCTTTTTCGGCTGTCGGAAAGCCTGCGGAGGAATATGCACTGTCGCTGAAGGATATGTCCCTTGTGCGGCACGTTGACGAGCTTTGCGATATCGGCTGCGCTTCCTTTAAAATAGAGGGACGAATGAAGCGCCCCGAATATGTGGCGGCGGCGGTGACGGCTCTCAGGAACGCTGTTGACGGCACAGGTGACACCGATGCTGATATGAAGCGGCTTGAAGCGGTATTTTCCCGCAGCGGCTTTACTGACGGATATCTTATGAACAGGCGTGGGGCGGATATGTTCGGCTACCGCAGGAAAGAGGACGTTGTTTCTGCGGACGGAGTTCTGAGCGAGCTTGCCGCACTTTACGCCAAGGAGAAAAAGACATCGGCGGCTGATTTTGTTTTCACGGCCCGCAGAAATGAGCCGTCTGTGCTGGAATTTTCCTTTGATAATGGCAATGCAGTAGGAAAGATCGAGGGCAGGATACCCGAAGAGGCAAAGAACAGAAACCTTTCCGAAGAAGATGTAACAAAGCAGCTTTCGAAGCTGGGTGACACACGATTTTATCTTAACAGTGTGGAATGTCACATTGACGGGGGCGTTATGCTGCCTGCCTCCGAGCTTAACCGCATGAGAAGAGAAGCTGTAAGCATAGGGGACGAAATTATCCTCCGCAAAAATACCCCCGTTTATCATATCAGCGAAAATGAACTTGAAAAGATAAATGCACCCAAACGCTTCGGCAGGATAGATTTCCGTGCGGCGGTATCGGATATAAGCGTGCTGAGGACGCTGGAGGGCAGCGTTTCCATGTTCGTGGTGCCCATAAAATTATGCGAGGAGCTTGAAGAACGTTACATTGACAAGGCAATAGTCCGCCTGCCCGATTTTGTTTCGGACGAGGAAAGGCTGCTTTCGCAGCTGAAAATGCTCCGTGAAAAGGGATTTGTGCATTTTATGTGCGGAAACCTTACTCATATGGGCGTGCTTTCTCAGCTGGAGGGCATAAAGCTTCACGGCGGAACGGGTATGAACATCACAAACTCCTACTCGGTGAAGCAGTGCGAAAATATGGGCTTTGCGGACATTACAGCTTCCTTTGAGCTTAAAGAAGCCCAGATAAACGGACTTAAAAGCAATATCCCCGTGGGCGTTTTCGCATACGGCAGGCTGCCTCTTATGGTAGTGCGCAACTGCCCTGTGAGAGCGGTGACGGGCTGCGGCAAATGCACTGGCTGCCTTACCGACAGAACAGGCAGGAGCTTCCCCGTAAAGTGCGACAACAGGGAATATTCCGTTATCTACAACAGCGATATCCTTGATATCTCCGACAAGCTGGAGGGCTTTTTGGGTGCGGACTTTGCATATCTTGATATGCAGGGGCTTTCGGCTGATGAGGCTCTCGGGGTGACAAAGCGCTTTTTCACAGGCGGCAAGCCCCACGGCACATTTACAAGAGGACTTTATTACAGAGGTATATACTAATCTTAATCTTCCAACTCCGGTACAGAAAGGCGGTATCTATGAACAAGGCTGCGGATAATTTCCGTTTTGTTTTCCTGATGGCAGCCACCCTTGGCATTATGTCATTGGGGGCTGTTCAGCTGATGAAAATACAGCTTGTTGACGGCAGCAGCTACCTGGAAAAATCCAGAAGCTCGGGTATCGCCACACAGGTGATAAGCGCTCCCAGAGGGGAGATAACCGACGCTGACGGCGAGTATCTGGTGAGCAACAAATCAGGCTTCAATGCCGTTATAGAAAAGGCGTTCTTTCCCTCGGACGACAAGTCGGTGAACCGCATAATCCTTACGGTGGCAGAGGTGCTTGGCGAGGAAAACGTTGAGTGGGAGGATATTCTCCCTATAGCCTCCGACGCTCCCTTTGAATATGAGGCTGACAGGGAGGGGGACGTGGCACGGCTGAGAAAAAACATCGGCGTGCAGGTATATGGCACTGCCGAGGAATGTATGGAAGCCATGGAGACCCTTTACGGCATTGACAAAAGCTACACCGACAGGCAAAAAAGGATAATCGCAGGGATACGCTACACCATGGTGATGCGTGACTTCTCCGTTTCCAACCGCTACACCTTTGCGGAGGATATCCCCATGGCGGCGGTGGTCAGGATAAAGGAGCTGTCCTATGACCTTGACGGTGTGGATATCTCGGAAGAAGCGGTGAGAGTTTATAACGTGGGCGATGTTGTTCCCCACCTTATCGGAACGGTGGGAGCCATATCCGCTGAGGAATACGAGGAGAACAGGGACAGCGGCTATGCCCTCAACGATGTTATAGGCAAGGGCGGCATTGAAAAAGCCATGGAAAGCACCCTGAGAGGTCAAAAGGGCACACGCACCATTGAGATAATGGGCGGCTCCGTTATCAGCGACAAGGTAACGGAGGAGGCAGTGCCGGGAAATACCATAAAGCTCACTGTTGACAGCGACTATCAGCGAAAGGTGCAGACCATTCTTGAAAACCACATTTATTGGCTCAGGCACCAGACATCTTCAAAGGCAAAGGGCACCGAGGCGGACGCAGGCGCTATTGCCGTGATAGATGTAAAAAGCGGTGCTCTGCTGGCTGCGGCGACTGCCCCCACCTATGACCTGAACGACTATATAAACAACTATTCCGCTGTGGCAAACGGTGAGAATGCCCCTCTTACGAACCGTGTCACCAGCGCATATTACCGCCCCGGCTCCACTTTCAAGACAGTGACTGCAACGGCGGCGCTGAACGAGGGCATAATCACACCCACGGACACCGTTACCTGCAAGAAATATTACACCTACTGGGAGGGCTGGAGCCCCGAATGTACGGGCTATCACGGCAGGCTGAACGTAGTGGAGGCACTGAGAGAATCCTGCAATATCTTCTTCTATGACGTGGGACGTATCACGGGCATCGACCTTATCGCACAATATGCCTCCGATTATGGCCTTGGCGGAGAAATGGGACTGGAAATAGGCAGAGGCGTTAAAAAAGGCTACATCGCCTGCCCCGAGACCTTTGAGGAAAGAGGCCTGCAATGGCAGGCAGGAAATGTTATCCAGGCGGCTATCGGTCAGTCGGACACATATGTCACCCCCCTGCAAATGGCGGCGCAGGCAATGACCATTGCCAACAAGGGCGTGAGATACGAGACCTACATGGTGGACAGCGTTTACACCTACAATATGGAAGAGCTTGTTTCCCGCACAAAGCCTGTAAAGGCGGCTGTTATCGAGGACAAGACAGGCTACACCTTTGACACTGTAACAAAGGGAATGGTCGAAGCGGGGGCGTTTGAGGCATATACCTACCCCACACTCAGCGAGTATTACACCGACAGCTATCTGCTGACCGATCTGCCCGAAAAGACAGCCATAAAAACAGGTACTCCCCAGATGACCTCCAAGAACGACACAGGCTCGGCATTTATCGGCTTTTATCCCGCAGATGACCCCGAGATCGCTTTTTCGGGCTTTGTGGAGCACGGTGAATGGTCAAAGTTTATGATACGTGAGATAATCTCCGCCTACTATGACGAGTTCTATCACATTGAAAAGCTTGAGGGCATGACCGAGGACGAGACTGCCGAAATGCTTGCCGACACGGCTGATAACGGCGATAATTACAATGAAAATTATGATTAACAGGAGTTTTGATTATGCGTGAAAGTATTCTTACCATACCTATCAGCGAGATACTTGAACCGAGAGAGGGCTGCCCTATCTGCCGAATGAGGGATATGCTGGAGCAGCGCACGGTGGAGTATATCATGGGAGCGGCTATGATGGAGCCTGATGTGAGGATAGAAACCAACCGTGCAGGCTTCTGCTCTGCCCACTTTGCGCAGATGCTCAAATGCAAGAACAGGCTTTCCCTTGCCCTTATGCTCCAGACCCATCTGGACGAGGTGCATGGCAGTCTGTTTTCAAGGAAAAAGCTTTTTGAACCCAAGAACGCCAGACAAAAAAAGCTCTCCGAAATAAACGAGAGCTGCTTTGTATGTGAAAAGGTGGATTGGGGAATGGAACGCCTGCTTAGGACATTTTTTGAGATGTACAAAAACAGCGAGGCAAGGCAGCTCATGAGCGAGCAGGAGTTTATCTGCCTGCCCCATTATGACCTGCTTGCCTCAGTTGCTCCCCAGTATCTGCAAAAGAAAGAGCTGGACGGCTTTATGAAGCTTATCGGCGGACTTACCGAAAGCTATATCGCCGAGCTTTACGCTGACGTTTCAAAATACTGCTCCATGTACGATTACCGCAGCGCAGGCAAGGACGCTGATTGGGGCAATTCCAAGGACAGCATTGAAAGGGCGATCGGCTTCCTTACATCAAGGAAGCCGTAATGATAGAATATCAGTCTATGCTCATATAATACTAATCCTCAATCAACCTATAGACAAATCCTCGGCTGAAATAAGCCCATTCTTCGTCAAGCTCCCTTGCCGGGCGGCAAGCCCGCCTGCGGTCGCTTTCCTAGACTGGTCTTATTTCATCTGTCGGCTTTGCCTATAGAACGATTAAAGATTAGTATCAAACAGCACTTTTGAAAAATCCTTTTTTATCATATTGGCGGACGGCATGAGAAAATTCAGCCGTCCGTCTTTTTCTGCGTCGGCAAGGGTAAACAGGCAAAGATCGCAGTCACGGTATTGGGGGCAGTCCTTTCGTGGGTCACGCTCGGTAAATATGCCGCTGCCGCCTGTGCAGGTGAAGTTTTCGTATGTAAATGTGTTGTACAGCGGTTCGTCGGCGTCATTGGGAATATCGTACGTGCTTTTGGCTGATTTGGGGCACATTTTGTATGCCTTGGCAAATTCAAGCACTGTATCATCAAAGCGGTAGTCGGAGGAGCAAATTATGGTCGGTGTGGGGGATTTGGCAATAAGCAGCTTTTCCGTGAAAGGAAAAGTATTATCAAATGCAGGCATTTCCTCTGCACTTTTCAGCAGACTTTCCCGCCTGAGGATATCTTCAAAATATATTACCCTGAAATTATCCTGCTCAGATGTGGTCTGACGATCTGCCATATCAAGCTTTCCGTCATCGTACAGATATATCTGCAAAATGCCCTTTTCGGGGAATGGCTTCATGGGCGGCAGCTTTTCAAAATTCAGCTGGCACAGCAGCCTGAGAGGCTTGTTGCCGCTGTTTGCAGGATAATCAAAATCCTTTGGCATATAGGGCGTTCCGCCCAGCTTGGAGCTGTAAAGAGTGCATGGCTCATCTGCGGGAGTGAGCTGCAGATGATAATTTCCAAGCCTCTTTTCAATGGCAAAGGCGATGAATTTTTTTATCATGTCGTCCCTTGATGTAATGGTGGCTGCGTCGTGCTTTGCTTTCAGCTGCTTTATGGTATTTATAATTGATCTTGCAGAATAAATATTCATAGCGTTCCTCCCAAGATGTGATGATATCATTATAGCACATTATTTGATAATATGGGGAGATTTATAACAAAAATTTATTTTGCTATTGACATATAATAACGCTTTTACTAAAGTTTGGTAAGATAATTGCGGAGGAGACAGCCGACTGATAACTGTTATCAGGGTGTTCAGGAACGGCATAATCATAATATCGCTTTTGAACTGATCTGATATTAAAATGAACATGAGCATAAGAGGCACCGGATAATGGAGAACACTTGCGGCGGTATCTGCACCTGCGGATACCGCCGATTTTTATAAATGTTATGATTGACAAAAAAAGAGGTTTATGGTATAATAAATATTATTTCTCAGAAAATAAAAGCAGCTTTGCCCATAGGCGGCATGGCTTTATAAATGAAAGGCTGGTAAAAAATAATGAACGTAATTGAAGCTGCAAGAGAACTGGGAAAGGCTCTCCAGGCTGACCCCAGATATATTCAGTACACTGCTGCTAAGCTCGCAAACGACAAGGACGAGGAGCTTCAGAAGCAGATAATGGAATTCCACGCAAAGAGAATGGACCTTAACACCGAGATGGGCAAGGCTGAGAAGGACACCAATGCCATCACTGCTCTCAACAATGAGCTGAACGCACTTTATTCTCAGGTGGTAAGCAATCCCAAGATGATCGCATTCGAGGCTGCAAAGGCTGAGATGGACGGTATTCTGGAAAGCATCAACTTCATCGTCACAAGCGCTGCCAACGGCGATGACCCCATGACCTGCCCCGAGACTGCACCACACACCTGCGGCGGAAGCTGCTCTACCTGCGGCGGCTGCCACTGATAATGAAATTCCAAGAAGCAAGGTGGCTTTTCCGCCTTGCTTCTTTTGCAATAATTAGGAAGGAGCTTTATTATCCATGAATGTTGACCGCAGCACTCTCTCACCTATGATGATACAGTATTTCGAGGTAAAGGACAAGTACCCCGACCATATCGTGTTCTTCCGTCTGGGAGACTTTTATGAAATGTTTTTCGATGATGCCGTTACCGTTTCCAGAGCGCTGGAGCTTACCCTTACGGGCAGGGACTGCGGTCAGGCGGAGCGTGCGCCTATGTGCGGCATTCCCTATCACAGCGCCGAGATATACATAAAAAAGCTTATCGACTTAGGCTTCAGGGTGGCTATCTGCGAGCAGATGGAGGACCCAAAGCTTGCAAAGGGCATCGTCAAGCGTGACGTTATACGAATCGTCACTCCCGGTACCCTTACCGAAAGCAATCTCCTTGACGATTCAAAAAACAATTTCATAGGTGCGCTTTACGTTCATGAGGGCAATGCGGCTATATGCTTTGCGGACATCTCCACAGGCACGGCGGAGCTTTTTACCCATAAGGACAAGACTGCTCCCGAGCTTACCGAAGCGCTTATCAACGAGATATCACGCTTTTCCCCTGCGGAGCTGCTCTTTAACGCCGAGGCTGCGGACATGACCGAGGTAAGGGAGTTTATCCGCACAAGAATGAATCTGGGCGTTACCGTAATGAAAGAGGAGGATTTCTCTCCCGTTCATTCGGACGTGCTTTTAAAGCAGTTCTCAGCGGACAGCTTCACCGATATCGGCATCGACGAAAAGGATACCTGCGCCGTGGCTGTACTGTGCGGACTTTTCTACTACATCAGCGACACCCAGAGGGCGGCTGTGGGCAGATTTACCGAGATACAGACCTATTCCGACAAGCGCTTCATGGAGCTTGACCTTACCGCAAGGCGCAACCTTGAGCTGTGCGAGACTATGCGCAACAAAGAAAAGCGCGGAAGTCTGCTTTGGGTTCTTGACCGCACAAAGACATCTATGGGCAAGCGCCTGCTGAAATCATACATCGAGCAGCCCCTCATAAAGCCTGCGGCTATCATCGACAGGCTGGACGCTGTTGAGGAGCTTACATCGGACATGATAAGGCTCTCCCAGCTGGGCGATGCTCTGGACGGCGTGTATGACCTGGAACGCCTTATGACAAGGGTAATGTACAAGACCGCAAATCCCCGTGACCTTAAAGCTCTGGCTCAGACTGCCCTTAAAATGCCCGACATCAAGCATCTGCTGGCTGACTGCAGGACTTCTCTTATAAAGGGCCTTTGCGGAAAGATCCATGAACTGAGCGAGATATCCGCCCTTGTGGGCAATGCGATAAATGACGATCCCCCTCCGCTGCTCAAAGACGGCGGAGTTATCAAGGACGGCTTCAATCCCGAGCTTGACAGGCTGAGGAACATCATCAAGAACGGAAAGAGCATTATTGACGATATCGAGAACAAGGAAAAGGAACGCACCGGCATAAAGAACCTGAAAATAGGCTACAACAGGGTGTTCGGATATTATATCGAGGTAACAAAGTCCTACTATGACCTGGTGCCTGCGGAGTACATAAGAAAGCAGACCCTTGCGAATGCCGAGCGCTTTATCACCGACGAGCTGAAAAAGGCTGAGGAAGAGATATCAGGTGCCAGCGAGCACGTACTTGTGCTGGAGGCGGAGATTTTTGCGGAGGTTCGTGACTTTATCGCATCAAAGCTTGCAGAGGTGCAGGAGACCGCTCAGGCAGTGGCTGCCCTTGATGTGCTCTGCTCCTTTGCGGACGTTTCCATGCGCAACAGATATGTAAAGCCCGACATTGCCATTGACGGCGTTATTGACATAAAGGGCGGCCGTCACCCTGTGGTGGAGCTTATGACGGACGAGCTTTATGTGCCGAATGACACTTATCTTGACACATCGTCCCGCCGAATGGCTGTTATCACAGGCCCCAATATGTCGGGTAAATCCACATATATGCGCCAGACTGCACTTATCGTGCTGATGGCTCAGATAGGCTGCTTTGTGCCTGCGGATTATGCAAAGATATCCATAGTTGACCGCATATTCACCCGTGTGGGTGCATCTGATGACCTTACGGCAGGTCAGTCCACGTTTATGGTGGAGATGAGCGAGGTGGCGGACATCTTAAAGCATGCAACCAAGCAGAGCCTTGTTATCCTTGACGAGGTGGGCAGAGGTACCTCCACATTTGACGGAATAAGCATTGCAACGGCTGTGGCAGAGCATATTGCCAACACCAGAAAGATAGGCTGCAAGACCATGTTTGCCACACATTACCATGAGCTTATCGGGCTGGAGGGACGTGTGGACGGCGTGAAGAACTACAGCGTTGCGGTCAAGAAATACGGCGACAGCATCAAGTTTTTGCGCAAGATAGTTGAGGGCGGCGTTGACGACAGCTACGGCATTGAGGTAGCAAAGCTTGCGGGACTGCCCAAGAACGTCATCAACCGTGCAAAGGAGATACTTTCCGAGATGGAAAGGGAAAAGGCGGAGGGCAGGAAAGCTTCTGCCGACGGACAGATATCCTTCGGTGCGCTGAATGATGAAGAGGCGCTGTCAAGGCTCAGAAAAACCAATCCCGATGAATTTTCCCCTGCGGACGCAAAGCTGTTTTTGCAGGAGATATGCGATATGCTGAAATAATGCGGCGTGTTGAGAAATTTTGAGAAAATCTATATGCAGCTTGGTAAGCGGTAATGATATAAGAACCCGTCTTCACAAGCATATGCGCACGTCTTTTCGGCAAATTTTGCCGCAGACTGCGTTAAAAATCCTTGCCGGGCGAAAGCCCGCCTGCGGATTTTTGCCTACTCTGCAACAAAATTATGCTCGAAAATCCGCACACATTTCTTATGAAGACAGGTTCTTATAAACGTCGGCTTATGAATATGTATGTTGTTCCCGCCTATCGAAACAAGGAAATTGCAAGAAAATTACTGAATTGTGCAATAACGTATGCGAAAGAACATCAAATTGGAAAAGTTATGCTGAATCCCTCTGAAATGGGAAAATCATTGTATATGAATTATGGGTTTCGGTTAAATTTGAATGAATATGATTATTATATGTAAAGATAAATAAAACCCGATTTATTATTTTTAATCAAAGAAATATAGCCGCATATGAGAATTTATTCACAAAACATTTGTCGGAAGATATATTTCACCCCAAAAACAGGCGAATGGAGCTGAAAGTAAAATGCCAAAGGTACACGTACTTGATAAGGAGCTGGCGGAGCTTATTGCCGCAGGCGAGGTAATTGAGCGCCCAAGCTCTGTTATCAAGGAGCTGGTGGAAAATTCAATAGACAGCGGAGCTTCCGCCATAACCGTTGAGATAAAGCAGGGCGGAATATCATATATCCGCATCACGGACAACGGCTGCGGCATGAGCTTTGAGGACGTTCCCACGGCGTTTCTGCGCCATGCCACAAGCAAGCTGAACGTTAAGGATGACCTTAACAGGATAATGACGCTTGGGTTCAGAGGCGAGGCGCTGGCTTCGGTGTGCGCCGTGGCAAAGTGTGAGGTGCTCACACGCCAGGAGGGCGAGGAGTACGGCACTCATTATGTGATAAACGGCACCGAGGAGCAGGTGCACGAGAGAACCGGCTGCCAGCAGGGAACCACAATAATCGTCCGTGATATTTTCTACAACGTTCCCGCACGCCTTAAATTCCTGAAAAAGGACAAGTACGAGGGTAATGCCATTGCGGCGATAGTCAGCAAGATAGCCGTTTCACACTCGGAGATATCATTCAGGTTTATCCGTGACAACAAGCAGGAGCTTTTTACTCCCGGCGACAGCAGGCTGTTTTCGGCGGTGTATTCCGTTTTCGGCAAGGAGTTTGCAGCGTCACTTATTCCTGTTGACTATACTCTTGGCGGCATTCATGTTTACGGCTACACCGTAAAGCCCATATGGGGACGGAAAAACCGAACCATGCAGCACTTTTTCATCAACGGAAGATATGTAAAGAGCCTTACGGGCATGAGCGCTCTTGAAGAGGCTTACCGCAACAACATTATGGAGGGCAAGTTCCCTGCCTGCGTGCTGTTTCTGGACGTTCCGCCCCAGACTGTTGATGTTAACGTTCACCCCGCAAAGGTGGAAGTTCGTTTTTCGGACGAAAAGCTGATCTACGAGGCTGTTTATTTTGCGGTAAAGAACGCTATCATGCTTGACACAAAGCCTGTGGAAATGAAAATTCCCGCCCGTGAAAAAACGGAAGCGGACTATGCAATGCCCATGTTCAAGGATCCTCCCAAGCCTGTTCAGACAGTGCTGGAGGACACTTCAAAGTCAAAATTCACGCAGGATATAAAGCCTGTCCGGGTCATAAGCAAGGACCAGTCCGCAAGGCGTGAAAATATTCTTGCCGTAAAGCAGAGCGAGGAGTATCATCACGAGACGAGGATAGACGATATCCCCAGAGATTTTGCGGGAAAGAGCGACAAAACTGCGGAGCAGCGCATGGCGGAAGCTGTGGAAAAGGCAGAGGCAAGCTGGGGAGTTCGCCCGATGACCGAACAGAGCGTTTCGGAGCAGCCACAAGCTCCTGCGGAAGCTGTGCCTGAGCCTGAAAATATACCCGAGCCTGCTGCAGATGTTTCCGAGACTGCACAGAGCAGTGAAAATGAAAAGACGGATATATCCGAGCATCTCCAGAGCGGATACGGCACGGAAAGCGAGGGCGTTCTTGACAGCCTTACTTCCGAAGAGCCTAAAAAGGATTTCAAGTACATAAATGCCCGGGCGTTTGAAAACAAGCCTCAGCCCGAGGAAAAGGAAGAAAAGCCCGAGCCCAAGGAGACATATTTCCGCATTATCGGTGAGGCGTTCAAGAACTATGCCATTGCGGAGACAGAGGACGGCATACTTATCGTTGACAAGCACGCTGCCCATGAGCGTATCCGTTTCGAGCGCCTGAGAACGGGTAGGGAAGACCTGACGGCTCAGATGCTCCTTGTTCCCGAAGAGCTGCTGCTGGACTACGGCGAGTATGATGCACTGGTGAAAAATCTCCGTGTATGCGCCGACTGCGGCTTTGAGATAGAGCCGCTTGAAGCTCCCAAGGTGCTTATAAAGGGCATACCTTCCATGCTGGACAAGAACGACGCATCGGACATAGTTTCCGAGCTTGCCCAGAACTTTGCCGTCCACAGGCATGACCCTCTGCCTGAGATACTGGACGATATGTATCACACCATGGCGTGCAGGGGAGCTATCAAGGCAAACGACATCACGGGGCTTGATGAGCTTAAATCCCTTATCGGTCAGATACTGGAGGACGAGCGCATAAGATACTGCCCCCACGGCAGACCTGTTATGTTCAAGCTCACCAAGAGAGAGCTTGAAAAGCAGTTCAAACGAATAGTATAAGAGGTGTGCCATGAACGGCAGGCATTTTGCGGTATGCGGAATTGTGGAAATAGGCGGGAAAATACTCCTTGTGCGCCACACCTACGGCACGGCAATGGGCAGGATACTTGTTCCCGGCGGATATGTCAGGGAGGGCGAAATGCCTGACAGGGCTGTTGAGCGTGAGATATACGAGGAAACGGGCGTTGTGTGCAAAGCACGTTCTCTTGCGGCGCTGGAAATGCGTCCCGAGCGGTGGTGCACCGTGTTTATAATGGAGCATATTTCGGGCGAGCCAAGGTCTGACGGATATGAAAACAGCGAGGTTTTGCTCCTGACGGCGGCAGAGGCTGCGGCAAGGCCCGATATAACGAATATGAGCAGGGCGATGCTCTCGGCTTATGCTGAGGGGCGCTTTGCCTGTCTTGAAAAAAGCAGCTTTGTATCTCCCACGGCTGAAGAGGGAAAATACGGGCTTTACGGATTCTGAGGTGGCTATGGAAGAAAAAATACCTTTGATAGTGGTCTGCGGCCCTACGGCTTCGGGCAAGACTGCCGTGGCTGTGCGGCTGGCGCAGATGTATGACGGAGAGGTGGTCTCCGCCGACTCCATGCAGATATACAAGGGGCTTGCCATCTCCACTGCCAAGCCCACGGCGGAGGAGATGATGGGCATTCCCCATCATATGATAGATTTCCTTGAACCCGATCAGCCCTTTTCCGTGGCGGACTATGTTCGCATGGCAAGGGACTGCATAGCAGATATCCGCAGCAAGGGTAAAATGCCCATAGTTGCGGGCGGCACGGGGCTTTATATCAACTCTCTTATCGACAACATTTCCTTTGACCATATCGTTTCGGACGACAGCCTGAGAAAAAAGCTGGAGGCGGAAGCGGAGAAAATGGGCAAGGAGCATATGCACGCAAAGCTTGCGGAGCTTGACCCCGAGGCTGCGGAGAAGATACACCCCAACAACGTCATTCGTGTGATAAGAGCCATAGAGATGTGTATGCTCTCGGGCCGCACGGGGGAGGAAAACAGGGAGAAGAGCCGTGAAAAGGCTTCCCCCTATGAGCTGTGTATGATAGGTCTCACCTGCTTTGACAGGGAAATATTATACGACAGGATAAACAGGCGTGTGGATAAGATGCTTGAAGAAGGCCTTGTGGAGGAAGCAAGGGGTGTGTATGAAAATTACCACCTGAAAACAGCCTTCAACGCCATCGGCTACAAGGAGCTGATACCCTATTTCAATGGGGAATGTTCCCTTGAAGAAGCGGCTGACAGGATAAAGCAGGAAACCAGAAGATACGCCAAACGGCAGCTTACATGGTTTCGTCGAGATGTACGAATTACGTGGGTCGATACCGCAAATAGTCAACAATTTGACGGAATTATTGCAAATTGCGGGAATATAGTAGCCAAATCGAAAATAATGTGATATAATTTAAAAGAGTGTAAAAATGCACTTACAGAACGGCTTTACAATACATAGAAAATAAGCCCGTCCGTAAACGGATGACCGCTGCGGACGATAAAACTGAAAGGATGATCTTAATGAACAAGGCGCTTAATTTACAGGATGTTTTCCTTAATCAGGCGAGAAAAGACCGTATTCCCATAACCTGTATCCTTACAAACGGATTCCAGTTCAAGGGGATCGTCAAGGGATTTGACAGCTACACGGTCATTATTGACGCTGACGGCAAGCAGGAGCTTGTTTTCAAACACGCCATCTCTACAATAGTTCCCGCAAAGCCCATTTCTATCCTCGACGCAGAGCAGGATAACAAGTGATCCCTTAGCGGAAGGAGCAGGTGCCAATGGGAAACGGTGTTTTGCGTGTTCTTGGGGTGATACTTGCGCTGTTCGTTCTGGCTACGGTGGGCTATCAGATCTATGCCGGAGTCAAGGAGGACTACAGGACCGAGACGGCTGTTATATATTCCTCTGCGGACAAGGTGTCCTTCCGAGGGGTGTATATCAGAAACGAGTCGGTCATACGCAGCAGCTATACAGGCGTGCTGAGCTACCCTGTGACTGACGGCGGCAAGGTGGCAAACGGCTCTATTGTGGCATATGTTTATGCCAATGAGTCCGATATAGAGACCAACAGGCGGATACAGGAGATCTCCGACGAGATCGACCTGCTGAAAGCCGCCCAGAATCCCGGAACGGTTCTTACTGCCCAGCCTGATTTTATTTCGTCGCTTATCAGCGAGAAGTACCAGACTTTGGCAACGCAGCTGGCGAAAAAGGACGTTTCGGATATAAAAAGCAGCCGTGATGACCTGCTGACGCTCATGAGCATCTATCAGATATCCGTAAAGCAGGAGGACGGTTATGATGACCGTATCGCCTCGCTTGAGCTTCAGACAGACGAGCTGATGAAGAACAGAAAAACATACAAAAAGGCTATCACCTCCGATGACTCGGGATATTTTGTAAGCTACACCGACGGCTATGAGAAAAAGCTGAACCTTGACGATACGTCCGACATCACTGCCGACGTTATCAAGGACGTTATAGCAAACGAAAAGTCCATGAGGGCAGGCAGGAGCAAAAACGAGATAGGAAAGCTCATAAAGGGCTATAACTGGAAGATCGCAGGCATTATCGACAACTCCGACAGCGTTTATAACCCCGGAGATTCGGTAAAGCTCAGCTTTGCTTCCACCCCCGATACGGTCACTGCGGTGATAGAATCCCTTGAACCTACGGACGATCCGTCGGAATGGGTGCTCATACTCCGCTGCGACGAGATGACCTATGACCTTGTTCAGAAGCGTGTTGAAAGGGTCGAGATGACTCTTAACGACTTTGAGGGAATAAGAGTTCCCAGAGAAGCTCTGCGCTTTAACAAGAACAACGAAAAGGGCTGCTATGTCCTTTGGGGACAGAGAGTGCTTTTCAAAAAGGTCGATACTATTTTTGAAGACAACGATTATATATTGTCACGCATCACCTCCGATGAGAGCTATGTCTGCGTTTACGATGACATTATCATTGAGGGTGTTGATACAGCGGCCTATATGGCCAATTCGGACGAAGTTGTAACTGTTGCGGAGAATGATGAGGAGGAGCTTTATCCCCCTGCAAGCGTCACGGAGCAGACTGAGGCAACGTCCGAGACTGCTGCGGAGGTATCTGAGACGCAGGCGGGTGCGGAAACATCTGCCGGGGAGACCTCAGCGTCTGAGACTTCAGCTGCCGAAACTACGGCTGCCGAAACGTCAGCCGCCGCAGAGACTGCTGCTTCGGAAGGAGATGTTCATTTTGAGTAACGAACTGAACAATTTTGCCGATGTTGCCGAAAATATCAAGCAGATACGCTTCAATATGGAGGAAGCAAAGGTAAAATACGGCAGAGAAAATGATGATATCAAGGTGATGGCAGTCACCAAAACAGTGCCTGCCGAAAAGGTGAATTTCGCCGTTTCCCGGGGCTTTGAGCTTCTGGGTGAAAACAGGGTGCAGGAATTTTTGCAGAAAAAAGAACTGTATGAAAAAAATGCCGAAATAAACTTTATCGGGCACTTGCAAAGCAACAAAATAAAGTATATTATAGATAGTGTGACTATGATCCAGTCGGCGGACAGCATTGCCCTTGCCGGTGAGATCTCGAAGCAGGCCGAAAAGCACGGGAAGGTAATGGATATCCTGTGCGAGGTGAATATCGGCGGTGAGGAGTCCAAAAGCGGATTTTCTCCCGAGGAGATATACGAGGCTGTTCCGCAGATCGCCGAGATGAAGGGTGTAAGGCTGTGCGGTCTTATGACTATTCCCCCTCCGGGTCAGAGCTGCGTATATTTCGAGAAAATGCAGCGTATTTTCGAGGACCTTAAAGCGAAAAATGCTGATATAAAGCTTCTGTCCATGGGTATGTCTGCGGATTATACCGATGCCGTAAGATTCGGCACGGGAATGGTTCGTCTGGGCACTGCTCTTTTCGGCGCAAGAAGCTATCCTGCGAGATCATCTCTTTAAATAAAAAGATAAATATATGAAAGGAAGAAAAGAAGAAAATGGGACTTTTCGATACTATTAAAAATGCGCTGGGTATGGGACCTGATGAGGATTATGATTACGACGAGCCTGAGAACGAGCAGAACCAGGTGCAGCCTCAGAATCAGGGCGGCTTCCCCCAGAACGACAATTATCAGCCCAGAAACGATATGGGTGACAACAACGGAAACAAGAGAATGAATATCAGTGTGACCGCACAGCTCCAGGTCATTCTTGTAAAGCCCGAAAAGTTCTCCGACACAAAGGAGATCGCAAACCACCTCTGCAATAAAAAGACTGTTGTGCTGAACCTTGAGGCTACCACTCCCGACGTTACCAGAAGAATTATCGACTTCCTGGGCGGCGTTGCATATGCAAACGGCGGAAGCATCAAGCCCGTTGCAAACAACACCTTTATCATCACCCCCTATAACGTTGGGTTTCAGGGAGATGAGCTTTCGGCAGAACTCGAAAGCAACGGAGTATTACTCTGATCTGACTGAGGATATCCCAACGCTTTATGGCTAACGACAAAAATTCTTTCATCTCGGGCGAGGGACTGGGCGGTGAGGACAAGCTCCTTGTTTCCCACGTTGCCGATATGGTGAGCATATGCGAAAGGACCTGCTCATCAAGGTTTTCGGCGTTCCTTACCGAAGGCGAGGCTGCTCTGGCGGAGAGGTTCCTCCGATACGAGGGCTTTTCGCATTTTATGATGTGGGGCGGCTTTGAGGGCGCTCAGAGGGTAATGCTGGGCGTTTTCGGCGAATATGAGGAGCCGATGGCGGAGGAATTCCCTCTGGCAGCGGTGAAATTCCGTTTCAGGGAGTGCGACAGCCTTTCCCACAGGGATTTTCTCGGAAGCCTTATGTCACTGGGGATAACCAGGAACCAGATAGGGGATATCATCTGCTCGGAGGGCAGGGCATATGCGCTGCTCACAAGAGCTGCGGCGGAGCAGGCTGTGTTTATCGAAAAAATAGGCAGGGTAGGGGTAAAATGCGCCTATGCCGACAGTGACGAGAAGATCGTCAGGAACGATAAATTCAGCGAGATAAGCGGAACTGTGGCATCGCTCAGGCTTGACTGCGTGGTGGGGACAGCGACCCGTCTCAGCCGTGAAAAATCATGCGCTCTTATCCGTTCGGGTTCGGTTTCGGTAAACCATGGGGTTACGGAAAGCGTATCCGACACACTTAAGGAAGGGGACGTGCTGTCCATAAGGGGCTTCGGAAGATATATTCTCAGCTCCGTCGGAGACAGGACTAAAAAAGACCGTATCCATATAGTGATAAAAAAGTATATATGACCATTGCCGCACGGCGACCGCAGCGCTGTTCGGAAATATGAGATCTGCGGAGAAGGAGGATCGGCTATGATAACTGCCAAGGACATTAACACCAGAAGATTTGAACAGGCCAAGCCGGGCTACAAGCCTGAGGAGGTCGATGAATTCTTAAAGGAGATCGCCGACCAGATCAACGCAATGCTCAAGGACAAGGAGGACACCGAGAAGAAGATCGAGGTACTGGTCGAGAGCATTCGCAGATACAAGGCTGACGAGGAAGCCCTCAAGGACGCTATGATAGGCGCTCAGAAGCAGGGCAGAGCCGTTATCGAGGAAGCCAAGGGCAAGGCCGAGACCATTGTTGCCGAGGCACAGCAGAAGGCTGAGCAGATCATCTCCGCCGCAAATGTCAAGGCTGATGAGATCGTGGGCACCACAGCTATCCGTGCTCAGAGAGAAAAGGCTGAGCTTGAAAAGATGCAGAACGCTGTTATCGACTTCAAGTCCCGTCTGCTCACAATGTACAAGTCTCACCTGGAGCTTATCACAGCACTTCCCGAAAACGATGAGCCTGCCGAGGAAGAGGCTCCCGCACCTGCGCCCCAGCCTGCCGAGGCAGAGGACATGGAAGCTACAAGAGTTATCGACACCTCTTCCGTTCAATAAGTAAAAAACGCTGTTTATCAGCATAAATATTCCATTTAAGGAGAGTTAGGAAAATGGCACAGGATTACAATACCACTCTTAATCTTCCTCAGACCGACTTTTCCATGAGAGGAAACCTCCCTCAGAAAGAGCCCGGCATGATCGAGGATTGGGATAACAGCAGAATGTACTACAAGATGATCGAGAAGAACCAGGGCAAGCCCCGCTATGTTCTTCACGACGGACCTCCGTATGCCAACGGCGACATTCACCTTGGAACAGCACTCAACAAGGTGCTCAAGGACATTATTGTAAAGCAGAAAAATATGAGCGGCTACTGCTCTCCTTATATTCCCGGCTGGGATACCCATGGTCTCCCCATTGAACTTAAGGTTCTTAAGCAGATGGGCGTTGAAAACGGTGCTGTTCCTGCTCCCGAGCTGAGAAAGCACTGCGCTGAGTATGCACACACACAGGTAAAGAACCAGATGGATCAGTTCAAGCGTCTTGGCGTTCAGGGCGATTTTGACGACCCCTACCTTACCCTTAAGCCCGAGTTTGAGGCAAGAGAGGTGGAGATCTTCGGCGAGATGTACAAGAAGGGCTACATCTACAAGGGACTGAAGCCTGTTTACTGGTGTCCCGACTGCCAGACTGCTCTTGCAGAGGCTGAGATCGAGTACGCAAACGACCCCTGCCATTCCATCTACGTTAAGTTCAAGGTAACTGACGACAAGGGCAAGTTCACCGCTATGGGACTTGATCTTGACAAGACCTACTTCGTTATCTGGACAACCACCACATGGACTCTCCCCGGAAACCTTGCTATCTGCGTAGGCCCCGAGTATGAGTACACCGTTGTCAAGGCTGACGGCGAGAACTACATCATGGCAGCAGAGCTTGTTCCCGCTGCTATGAAGGCAAGAGGCGTTGAGAACTACACAACTGAAGGCTCCTTCAAGGGAAGCGAGCTTGAATATATGAAGACCGCACACCCCTTCATGAACCGTGAGTCACTTGTCATCGTCGGCGACCACGTAACTCTTGAAAGCGGTACAGGCTGCGTTCACACAGCTCCCGGCTTCGGCGTTGACGACTTCGAGGTATGCAAGAAGTATCCCGAGGTAGGCATCACCGTTCCCGTTGACTCCAAGGGTATCCTTACAGAGGCAGCCGGCAAGTATCAGGGCCTCAAGACCGATGCCGCAAACAAGGTCATCGCAAAGGACCTGGAAGAATCCGGCGCACTGTTCGCACTGGAAAAGATCGTCCACCAGTATCCTCACTGCTGGAGATGCAAGAACCCCGTTCTGTTCAGAGCTACCGAGCAGTGGTTCTGCTCCGTAAAGGACTTCAAGGCTGAGACCGTCAAGGCTATCAGCGATGTTCAGTGGATCCCTGAGTGGGGCGAGGACAGAATAAAGGGTATGGTAAACGACCGCAGCGACTGGTGCATCTCCCGTCAGAGAACATGGGGCGTTCCCATTCCCGTTGTTTACTGCAAGGACTGCGGCAAGCCCGTTGTTACCGACGAGACTGTCAAGGCAGTTTCCGATATGTTCCGCAAGGAAGGCTCCGACTCCTGGTTCATCAAGGACGTTAAGGATATTATCCCCGCAGGCACAAAGTGCGAATGCGGCTGCACCGAATTTGTCAAGGAAAAGGACATCTTCGATGTATGGTTCGACAGCGGCGTAAGCCACAGAGCCGTTATGAAGGAAAGAGGATTTGACGTTCCCGTTGACCTCTATCTTGAGGGCGCTGACCAGTACAGAGGCTGGTTCCAGTCCTCACTGCTCACCTCCGTTGCAACAACAGGCAAGGCTCCCTACAAGGCAGTCTGCACCCACGGCTGGGTAGTTGACGGCGAGGGCAGAGCAATGCACAAGTCCCTAGGCAACGGTATCGACCCTCAGGACGTTATCAAGCAGAACGGCGCAGATATTCTCCGTCTGTGGGTAGCTTCTTCCGATTACCACTCCGATATCAGAATTTCCAAGGATATCCTCAAGCAGCTTGCGGATACCTATAAGAAGATCAGAAACACTGCAAGATATATTCTCGGCAACATCTGCAACGGCGACGGCTTCGATCCCGACAAGGATATGGTAGCTCCCGCAGATATGAAGGAGATCGACAAGTGGGCGATTATCCGTCTCAATGCCCTTATCGACAAGGTAAAGGCTGCTTATGACGCATTCGATTTCCACGTTGCCGTTCACGCTATCCACAATTTCTGCGTAACGGAAATGTCCAACTTCTACCTTGATATCATCAAGGACAGACTTTACTGCACAGGCGAGAAGTCTCCCGAAAGAAGAAGCGCACAGAGCGCAATGTACATTATCCTCAGCGCTGTTGCAAGAATGATCGCTCCTATCCTTTCCTTCACAGCGGAAGAGATCTGGAAGCATATGCCTCACGGCGCAGCTGACGACAAGGAGAGCATCTTCTTCAACCAGATGCCCGAAAAGCTCGATGTAAGCGCTGACGACGCATTCACAGCAAAGTGGGATATGATCTACAGCGTTCGTTCCTCTGTTACAAAGGCTCTTGAAATGAAGAGAGCTGAAAAGTTCATCGGCGCTTCCCTTGAAGCAAAGGTAACTCTCCACGCTGACAGCGAGGCTCTTTACAGCAAGCTTTCCGCAGTTGAGGACACCCTTGCGGCAGTATTCATCGTATCCGCAGCAAGCGTTGTAAACAACGGCGACGGCGAGTTCAAGTGCGAGGATCCCGCATTTGAGGGCAAGCTCTCATTCAGCGTTGAAAAGGCTGACGGCGCAAAGTGCGAGCGCTGCTGGTGCTACAGCGAGACCGTGGGCGAGGATCACGATCACCCCACACTCTGCAAGCGCTGCGTTGAGCAGGTAACAAAGGCGTGATAATACTTTTCTGGATGATCACGGTGCTGTCGGTAGTTATCGACAGGATAACAAAATATATTGCGGAATCGGGTATTTCCGAGGGGCAGCTCATAAGGGCGATAACCCTCGGGGATACTGATATCCTTGCATTTTCCATGCACAAGAACACGGGTGCGGCATTCAGCAGCTTTACGGGAAAAACAATGGCGCTTGCGATAGTTACCGCCATTGCAATGGTGCTCATCACTGTTTATTTCCATAAGCAGAAGCACAAGCACCCGCTTTTGACCGTTTCCTTCGGGCTTATCGTAGGAGGCGGCATAGGCAATTTCATCGACCGTGTTTTTCAGGGCTATGTTACGGATTTCATCAGGCTGTTTCCCTTTAACTTCATCTTCAACTTTGCCGATATATGTGTGGTTTTCGGCGCTATACTGCTTATCGTGTTTTACCTTTTCATCGAAGGAAAATATATGAAGCAATTTGAAGAGGAGAAGAGCAATGAGCAGTGACGTTCTTTTCATTACCGCTGACGAAAGCCAGAACGGTATGCGGATAGACAAGCTCATCTCCCTGTGCGGCAATGACATCAGCCGCAGCATGGCGGTGAAGCTTATCGAAAAGGGACAGGTCACTGTCAACGGCAAGCCTGTTAACAAAAGCTGCGTCATCACTGAGGGGGACGAGATAACGGCTGTTATCCCCGAGCCTGAGGTGCTGGAGGTCAAGGCGGAGAATATCCCCCTTGAAATAGTCTATGAGGACGATTATCTGCTGGTGGTAAACAAGCCCAAGGGCATGGTAGTCCACCCTGCTGCAGGAAATTATACGGGAACGCTGGTAAATGCACTCATGTATCACTGCGGCGACAGGCTTTCTTCCATAAACGGAGTTATCCGTCCGGGAATAGTCCACCGCATAGACAAGAACACCAGCGGTCTGCTCATAGTCGCAAAGACTGACGCCGCCCACAGGGGTCTGGCGGAGCAGATAAAGGAGCACAGCTTTACAAGAGAATACCGTGCTGTGGTCTGCGGCAGGTTCAAGGAGCCTGAGGGAACGGTGAACGCTCCCATAGGCCGCCACCCCGTTGACCGCAAGAAAATGACCGTTACCGACAGAAATTCCAAGCCCGCAGTTACCCATTACACGGTGCTGGAGGAATTTAACGGCTACTCGTTCATAAAGCTTAGGCTGGAAACGGGCAGAACTCACCAGATAAGGGTGCATATGGCATACATCGGTCACCCTGTTCTGGGCGATGATGTTTACGGTAAGCCTTTCAAGGGCATTGACGGTCAGTGCCTCCACGCAGGCAAAATCGGCTTCGTTCACCCTATCACCTACGAATATATGGAGTTCGAGAGCGAGCTTCCCCAGTATTTTCATCAGGTGCTGGAAAAGGTGCGCAGGCTTTGATGCGAGGTCATATGTTTAAGGATAAATCAAAGATCATATTTTTCAGCGACATGGACGGAACTCTTCTCAGCAAGGACAAGACCCTTTCAAAGAGAAATTCCGACGCCATCGTCAGGCTGAGACAGGCAGGCGGAATGTTCGTTGTGGCAACGGGACGTGTGCTCCAGGCAACGGCTCATTACTTTACGCCCATCGGACTTGACTGCCCCGTTATCCTCTGCAACGGCGGAATGATATACGACTGCGGAACAAATTCCGTGAAGTGGTCGGAATATCTGCCCGAGGAAAAGGCAAGGGCAATGGTGGCACAGCTGCTTGATAAATTTCCCGAGGCGTGCGCTGAGATATGCCGCCCCGAGGGAATATACGATGTGAACATCAACGATTACGAGAGGCATCACTGGAAGATAGGCGGCTTTACCGCAAATATTGTAAAGTCCCTTGACGATGTTCCCCACGGCGACTGGTGCAAGATACTTTTCGCCATGCCCGAGACCTCTATCGTTCCCTTTGCGGAATACGCAAAGACGCTGGAGTTTGCGGGGGACGTTGAATTTGTCACATCAAGCACAATATTTCATGAAATGCTCCCCAAGGACTGCTCCAAGGGCTATGCCGTGAAGAAATTCAAGGAGCTGTACGGCTTTGACGGCTGTGTAACAGTCGCCATGGGGGACTATAATAACGACATGGCAATGCTGGAATATGCGGATTTTGCCGCTTGTCCCTCAAATGCTATAGACGAGGTAAAGGCTGTGTGCGATATGGTCTGCAGGGCGGACTGTACCGGGGGCGCCGTTGCCGAGACTATAGACTACATACTAAGCAAATAATTCTCTGCGAATTATTATACGCAAGAAAGGATGATTAAGAGTCATGGACGCATCACTCAAAAAGCAGCTTGAAATAACAGCCTGCAAGGTAAGAATGGGAGTTATCGAGGGCGTATATAACGCTAAATCGGGACATCCCGGCGGATCTCTCTCAGTTGCAGACCTGCTCACCTATCTTTATTTCCACAAAATGTATGTTGACCCCAAGAATCCCAAAATGCCCGACAGAGACAGACTGGTTCTCTCCAAGGGTCACACTGCTCCCGCACTTTACTCCGTTCTGGCACAGAGAGGCTTCTTCGATGTTGAGGAGCTGAAAACTCTCAGAAAGATCGGTTCAAGACTTCAGGGTCACCCCGATATGAAGCACATTCCCGGTGTTGATATGTCCACAGGTTCTCTGGGTCAGGGCATCTCCGCTGCCTGCGGCATGGCTCTTTCCGGCAAGATCTCCTGCGATAACTACAAGGTATATGCCGTTCTCGGCGACGGTGAGATCGAAGAGGGACAGGTTTGGGAGGCTGCTATGTTTGCGGCTCATAACAAGCTTGATAACCTTGTTGCCATCATCGACAACAACGGTCTCCAGATCGACGGCAAGATCACCGAGGTATGTTCTCCCATGCCTATCACCGACAAGTTTGAAGCTTTCGGCTGGCACGTTATCACCATGAACGCTCACGATTTCGACGATATCGAGAGAGCTTTCGACGAGGCTGAGAAGATCAACGGTCAGCCTGTTGCCATCGTTCAGAAGAGCGTAAAGGGCAAGGGCGTTTCCTTTATGGAAAATCAGGTCGGCTGGCACGGTACAGCTCCCAATGCAGAGCAGTACAAGCAGGCTATGGACGAGCTTAACGCTCAGTTAAAGACACTGGAGGGCTGAAACAATGGCAGATGTAATTAAAAAGGCTACAAGAGAAAGCTACGGCGAGGCTCTTGCTGAGCTGAGCAGCGTATATCCCGATCTTATCGTTCTCGATGCCGACCTTGCTGCGGCTACAAAGACAGGCATTTTCAAGAAAGCCTGCCCCGAAAGATTTTTCGACTGCGGTATTGCCGAGGCTAACATGATGGGCGTTGCAGCAGGTATCGCTTCCACAGGCAAGAAGGTATTTGCCAGCTCCTTCGCAATGTTTGCGGCAGGACGTGCTTTTGAGATCGTAAGAAACTCTATCGGATATCCCCACCTTAACGTCAAGATCGGTGCTACCCACGCAGGTATTTCCGTAGGCGAGGACGGCGCTACCCACCAGTGCAACGAGGATATCGCACTTATGAGAACTATCCCCGGAATGACTATCATCAACCCTGCCGATGATGTTGAGGCAAAGGCAGCCGTAAGAGCAGCTCTTGAGTTCGAGGGACCTGTTTATATGCGCTTCGGCAGACTTGCCGTTCCTGTTTTCAACGATAAGGACACCTACAAGTTCGAGCTTGGCAAGGGCGTTCAGCTCCGTGACGGCGACGATGTTACTATCATCGCAACAGGCCTTATGGTAAACGAGGCTCTTCAGGCTTCCGACAAGCTGGCTGAAGAGGGCATCAAGGCAAGAGTTATCAATATCCACACCATCAAGCCCCTTGACCGTGACATTGTTGTCAAGGCTGCAAAGGAAACAGGCGTTATCGTTACCGCTGAGGAGCACAGCGTTATCGGCGGTCTCGGCTCTGCTGTTGCGGATGTTGTTACAGAAGAGTGCCCCATTCCCGTTATCAGGGTTGGCGTAAACGATGTGTTCGGTCACTCAGGTCCTGCTGTTGAGCTGCTCAAGGAGTTCGGTCTCACAGCTGATAATATCATTGCCAATGTTAAAAAGGCAATGGCTCTCAAGAAGTAATTCCGAATACATTTACAAAAGTTCATATTTTAAAGGCGGCACGGTTTTCGTGCCGCCTTTCTTTATAAATTTTAGCATAAGCATTTCTTGGTATGTTTTATATAAAAATAAAGAGAATAAGTATAATAAATTTTGATAAAATATTCTTGACATATTTAGGATAATAAGTTATAATAAAATTATATTTTGCGGTTTAGCAGAGTAAAGAAGCATTAACAGGTTAATATTGTTATGGACGGAGGATACGAATTGAAAAAGAAAACATTAAAGGTAATTTCGGCATTGGCAGCGGCAGCTCTTGCGGCTCAGTGCAGCGCAGCAGTCTTTGCTGACAGCTTCGATTACACAGACGTTCAGGATATGGGCGAGGGCGATTTTGTCGGCACCGAGCTTATGGACGAAGCTTATGACGTGTCATATGATGACGCTTACACCGAGCTTCCTATGGCTTACAAGACTATGGGCGGCGTTGCTCCCAGCATTGAGATCGACCTTTCCGACGTTGACACTGACGAGATGTTTGCATCTCTGGAAGCAAGCATGGATAAGCTCAGAGCAGAGCAGGCAGACGGCGCTGAGGCTTTCACCGAGACTCAGGACGCATCTTATAACTACACTTCCGATTATTATTACGCTCAGCTCCCCGCTGCATATCAGAAAACATATCAGCAGATGGCTTCCGACTTTGATACCATTCTTTCAAGTAAAAAGAACTTTTCGGTAACAACACTGTCAGGTTATGATATTTTCTACATGATTCCCTACACCGATCTTGACAAGTCAATGGCAATGACATATGCTTTCATGTACTCCAATCCCCAGTATTTCTTCAATGATACTGTGGCAACAGGTACCGGTACCGACGGTACAAAGTATATTCTGTTCATTACTTACAACAACTATCAGAACGGTTCTGTAAGAACAGCCGCAAAGCAGAAGCTCGATGATATCACAAACAGCTGGATGAAGGCTATCAACGCTTGCCCCGATGCACTTGCAAAGGAGACCAAGATCGCTGAGCTTATCTGCGCAAACTCCAAGTATCACCTTGCAAACGACGGCAGCATTGTTGCCGAAAAGGCAAACCAGACTATCGTAGGCTGTCTCCTGGATAAGCAGTGCGTATGCGCAGGCTTCTCCAAGACCTTCACATACTTCTGCCACAAGGCAGGCATCGACTGCACAGGCGTTGTAAGTGACGACCACGCATGGAATATGGTAAAGATCAACGGCAAGTGGTATGAGACCTGCCTTACAGCAATGAACCAGTCCTACACCGCATACTATAATTACGACTATGTATATTACGCGTCATTCAACAGAGGCCCCGGCGTTCTCCACGCTATCTTTGATGACGGCGCAACATCAGGCGGCTATGTTGTAGAGGACTGCATGAAGAAGACCTTTACTTACCCCACCTATGCAACTGATATGCCCCTTAACATCTACACCAGAGTAGAGTCCAATGCGGCAGGTCAGGCAACTGTTTACTTCAAGAATGCTCTCGGCGCTTCCGAGTACGCTATCTACACCTACACAAACGGCAAATATACATACGCAGGCAAGGTTGCTGCAGTTAATAACGCAAACACCAAGTACCTTTCCTACACAATCAAGAACATGACAGTAAGCGGCAGATGCGGCTTCGTTGTAAGAGCACTTTTCGGCAACCCCGTTACCAAGACTAACGTATGGACAGGCATCACCGGCGGAAACATCGTTTACGCAAACGTTCAGGGCAGCGCAGTTGCAAAGCCCAAGATCACTTCCGCAAAGGCAGGCGACGGTCAGGTTGCACTTAACTGGTCTGCTGTAAGCGGTGCTACCAACTACGCAGTTTATACCTATGTAAACGGCAAGTGGGCAGTTGCAGGCTACAGAACAGCAACAGGTATGTATGTAACAGGCCTTACCAACGGCGTTAAGTACGGCTTTGCAGTAAAGGCTTACGTAAACGGCGTTTGGTCAGACATCGGTTCTTCCGACATCGTATATGCAACACCCGCAGCAGCAGTTGCAAAGCCTGTTATCACAAAGGCTCAGGCTCAGGACGGTCAGGTGGCTCTTAACTGGACAACAGTAAGCGGAGCAACAAACTACGCAGTTTACACCTACCTCAACGGCAAGTGGTCAGTAGCAGGCTACAGAACAGCAACAGGTATGTATGTAACAGGTCTTACCAACGGCGTTAAGTACGGCTTCGCAGTAAAGGCATACGTAAACGGCACATGGTCTGCTATCAGCTCCTCCGACATCGTTTATGCAACTCCCGTTGCAGCTTCTGCAAAGCCCGTTATCACAAAGGCTCAGGGTCAGAACGGTCAGGTAGCTCTTAACTGGACAACAGTCAACGGCGCAACAAACTATGCAGTTTACACCTACCTCAACGGCAAGTGGTCAGTAGCAGGCTACAGAACCGCAAACGGTATGTATGTAACAGGTCTTACCAACGGCGTTAAGTACGGCTTTGCAGTAAAGGCTTATGTAAACGGCGCATGGACCTCCATCAGCTCTTCCGACATTGTATATGCAACTCCTACCGCAAACAAGAGCGACATCAGCTTTGTTGATTCTCAGGATCTGAGCGGCATAGTTGATATCTTTGATATCTCAGTTGTAGCATAATTTTCATAAGCATATTTCTCAGCCCTGTCGCTTAACGGCGGCGGGGCTGTTATATTTTTTACTAAATTTTGCCTTGATATTTTTCCTGTGTGAGCAAAATAGCCAAAAAACAAGTTGAAATAATATGTTTTACAACAAATATTTGTATTGAGTTTATAATTTATTAAAAAGCCCCTTGACAAAAAAAGCTTTTTCGGGTACAATATTAAAAGTGAATATATATTTTCATACAATTATGATGATTTCGGAGGCCTTATATGACCGATGACCGTGCTGACTTTGGTGGTCGCAGCGAAGATCCATGCGACAGCCTGTCGTCCTGCTCCGATGAGGAGCTGGTTGAAAGATGCCGTGGAGGGCGGCTTTCCGTTCCCGCAGCGTCCGAGCTTATCTATAGGTACTTCGGATTTATCAAGAGCAAAGCCGCTTCAATGTGCGGTTCCGCATCTGTGTGCGATGATTTCGTGCAGGAGGGCGTGCTGGGGTTCCTCGGCGCCATACGCCACTACAGCAGCGATAAGGGCACAGCATTTTCATCATATGCCTATTCCTGCGTGGTCAACCGTATGAAGACCGCCGCCGCAAAGCTTTCCAGGCTGCAAAGCACCGAGGAGGGCAGCGATGAGGACAAGGGGGAAGATAACCTCACTCCCGAAAATATCATTATCCAGCGTGAACTGTTCAGGGAGCTGGAGGATACCCTTTCTCCCATGGAGTATGAGATATTCAGGCTCAGCATCACAGGTCTTACTTCAGAGGAGATCGCAAAGAAGCTGAACATTTCCGTGAAATCGGCTGAAAATGCCGTTTCAAGAGCACGCCGCAAGCTCAAAGGAAAGATTGCGGACGAGAAATGAACATAAGAGCATGGCTCTTATCATATGGCCAAGTAGCTTAATCTTATAGAGCGTTGTTTTATCAAAGGTGTCGGTGTGAGTCCGTCCTCAGGTCCAAATTATTTTTATTTAAGCGAGGGAAATCAAATGTACCAAGACAAGACATTAGTATGCAAGGAATGCGGCGCAGAGTTCGTTTTCACTGCCGGCGAGCAGGAGTTCTATGCTGAAAAGGGCTTCGAGAATGAGCCTCAGAGATGTAAGAGCTGCCGCAACGCACGTAAGAACGGCGCTAAGGCTGAAAGAGAAATGTACGAGGCTACCTGCGCTTCCTGCGGCGGCGTAGCAAAGGTTCCTTTCAAGCCCAGAGAGGATCGTCCTGTATATTGCAGCGAGTGCTTCGCAAAGATGAAGGAAGAATAATCTCTGTTCATTTTGTGTGAAACATCAGCGGATCGCTTCGGCGGTCCGCTTTTTTTTGCTGCCTTGTTTTGCTGCTTTACATCGTGAAATTACCCCAAAACTATTGACATAGCTGCAAAAATATTTTATAATGTAAGAGTATAAATGCGTCAAAAATCGTGTATGGGAGGGTATGTTATGAAAAAAACAATGATATTTGCAGCTGCTCTGCTTGCACTTACACTGTCTGCCTGCCAGAAAGAGGATAACCCTGTGGTGCAGGGCTCCGAATATGTAAGCGAGGAATCCTCCGAGATGGAGAGCATCGGCGATATGCGTGAACAGCAGATTGCTGACGCCGAGGCCGCTTTGCAGGATATGCAGTAATAACAGCTACGGCTCTGCCTGCTTTTGCAGAGCCGTTTATTTTTCCCGAAAGGACAGATCACAATGATTACAATTACCGTAAACGCATCTGTTAAATATGATGTAATTATCGGAAGCGGACTCCTGGAAAGCTGCGGAAAATACGTTAGCAGCGTAACGGGAGCCGAGAAAATCGCCCTTATAACCGACGATAATGTTGACGGAATATATTCGGGAACAGTTGAAAAGTCACTTAAAGAAAGCGGATTTGATGTAAGAAAGTTCGTTTTCCCTCACGGAGAAGCCTCAAAATGCTCCGATACACTTAATAAGATATACAGCTTCCTTGCCGCAAACCACTTTACCCGTACCGACTGCATCGCAGCCCTTGGCGGCGGAGTAACAGGGGATATGGCAGGATATGCTTCCGCTACATATCTCAGGGGAATGGATTTCATTCAGCTCCCCACATCCCTGCTGGCTCAGGTGGATTCGTCAGTTGGCGGAAAAACGGCTATTGATATCCCAGAGGGAAAAAATCTGGTGGGCGCATTCAAGCAGCCAAAGCTGGTGCTCTGTGACACAGGTGCGCTGAAGTCGCTTCCTCATGACTTTTTAGTTGACGGAATGGGCGAGGTGGTAAAGTACGGCATGATAAAGTCGGACGAGCTTTTCGGCATTCTTATGAACCACGATATCAACACAGTCCATGAGGTAATGGACGATATTATCGCCCGCTGTGTTGCCATAAAAAGAGATGTTGTTGAGGCGGACGAGTTTGACAAGGGCGAGAGAATGCTCCTGAACTTCGGTCACACTCTTGGCCACTCAATCGAGCAGTATTACCATTACACGGGAATTTCCCACGGCAGAGCCGTTGCAAAGGGCATGGAGATAATCACCGACCTTGCCGAAAAGCGTGGAATGTGCCGAAAGGGACTTACAGCTGACCTTTGCGGCTGCCTGAAAAAATATGAGCTTACAAGGGACATCGGGCCTACTCCCGCACAGCTGGGAAGCGCCTGCATGAACGACAAGAAGCGTGACGGCAGCTCTATCCATGTGATAATCTGCTCGGATATAGGAAAGTCATCGGCAGTGAAAATGTCAGTAGCCGATTTCAATGATTTCCTTGCATAAGTTTTTCGGAAAGATGGTTTAAGATATGGACGTTAAAATATACCCCTCAAAGCTTATCGGAACCCTGAACGCCCCCTCTTCAAAAAGCTATTCCCACAGAATGATAATCGCTGCGGCTCTTGCAGGTGGCATTTCTGAGATATCCAATGTAACAGGTTCCAACGATATAAAGGTGACAGCAGGTGCAATGGAGGCTCTGGGGGCTGACGTGTTGGCGGACGGCGATGTTTATACCGTCCGTGGAATAAAAGATCCTGCTGCAAAGGCAGATATCGACTGCGGCGAAAGCGGCTCCACACTGCGCTTTATTATCCCCGTGGCGGCGGCACTGGGCACAAATGCCACATTCAGAGGTCACGGCAAGCTGCCCGAAAGGCCCTACACCCCTTATGTCCGTGAATTTTCAAAAAAGGGGATCTCCTTTGAGCCCCAAAGCGGTCTGCCCATGACAATAAGCGGCAGACTCACAGCAGGGGAGTATCTGCTGGAGGGGGACGTTTCATCCCAGTTCATCACAGGACTTATGTTCGCCCTGCCCCTGTGCGAGGAGGACTCGGTAATAAAGCTCACCTCGCCTTTGCAGTCAAAGCCCTATGCGGATATGACCATAGCGGCGCTGAAAAACTTTGGCATAAACATATACGAAACAAAGCTTGGCGGACTGCCCATGTACCTTATCAAGGGCAGTCAGAAGTATTCTCCCTGCCGTGTAAGCGTTGAGGGCGATTATTCTCAGGCGGCGTTTTTCTTCACAGCCAATGCCCTCGGCTCAGAGATAAGAGTGAAAAATCTTATCCCCGATTCTGTTCAGGGCGACAAGGCTATCGTTGATATAATCGAAAAAAGCAGCACAGGAGACGGACTGGAGCCGTTCACCGTTGATGTGGGCGATATTCCCGACCTTGTGCCCATTCTTGCGGTGCTTGGCTGCTTTACAAAGGGAACGTCCAGGATTGTGAATGCCGCCCGCCTTAAAATAAAGGAGAGCGACCGCATCACTGCCATTGCCGACGCACTTAACGCCATCGGCGGAAAGGTCACGGCAGGCGATGATTTCCTTGAAATGCAGCACGTTGATAAGTTCACGGGCGGTGAGGTGGATCCCTGCAACGACCACCGCATCGTTATGGCTGCTGCCATTGCCGCTACCGCTTCGGACGCTCCTGTTATCATCAGGGGTGCGGAGGCTGTCAATAAAAGCTATCCCCGATTTTTCGAGGATTTTAAGGCTCTGGGCGGAGAATTTGAAGTCCTGTGAGCCGTTTAGATCGAAAGGAGAACCACAATGTCCTCATTCTGGAATCATAACATCAGCATCTCCATATTCGGGGAATCCCACGGTCCCGCTATCGGCGTGATTATGGACAACCTTCCTCCCGGGGAGTATATCGACTTAGAGCAGCTCAGGGAGTTCATGGCAAGGCGTGCGCCCCGTCAGGACGCAACCTCCACCCACAGAAAGGAAGCCGATCTGCCCAGCATCATGTCGGGTATGCTCAATAACCGCACCACGGGAACTCCTCTCATGGCGCTTATCCGGAACACCGACCAGCATTCCAAGGATTACGGAAACATCTCCCACCTTGCACGCCCCGGCCATGCGGATTATACAGGCGCAGTAAGATACAGAGGCTTTAACGACGTAAGAGGCGGCGGCCATTTCTCAGGCAGACTTACCGCTCCTTTGGTATTCGCAGGCGCTGTCTGCGGTCAGATACTGGAGCGCAGAAGCATATACACCGGCGCACATATCGCACAGATACACAACATCAAGGACACTGCATTTGACCCCTGCAATATTGACAGGGAGACTATCCTTAAAGTCCGCCACAAGAAGATACCTGTCCTCAACGACAAAAAGGGACAGGCTATGTACGACGATATTGCCAAGGCAAGAGAGTGCATGGACAGCGTAGGCGGAGTTGTGGAGTGCGCTATAACAAACGTTCCCGCAGGCATCGGCTCGCCCATGTTCGAGGGACTGGAAAACACTATCGCACAGCTGGTTTTCGGCATTCCCGCAGTAAAGGGAATCGAGTTCGGCGCAGGCTTCAACGCATCAAAAATGCTGGGCAGCCAGAACAACGACGATTTCTATGTTGACGACCACGGCCACGTAAAGACCAAGACCAATAACCACGGCGGTATCCTGGGCGGCATTTCCAGCGGAATGCCCATTGTTTTCAGAGTGGCTTTCAAGCCCACTCCCTCTATCGCACAGCCCCAGGAGACCATTGATTACAGCAGCCTTTCCAACGAGGTCATCGAGGTAAAGGGCAGGCATGACCCCTGCGTGGTGCTCAGAGCAGTACCCGTTGTGGAGGCGGCGGCAAATATCGCTATCCTGTCCCATATGCTGGATTACCCCAACTTTTGAAGGGGTGCAGGGAACAAGAGAAAGGAAGCTCAAGATGAGTCATCGTCCCGATCCTGAAATGAATTCAGTCCACAGCGTTAAAATTCTGCTGTGCTACATACTTGACAAGCTCAACCGCACTGTCACCGAGGAGCAGCTCAGGCTCATTTCCGAGGACAGCGGCGTTATCAGCTACTTTTTCTTTTCCGACGCTCTTGAAGAGCTTATCGCCAACGGCTCCGTTGAAGTTACCGAGGAGGACGGCAGGCGGATAATAAGCATCACAGAAAAGGGCAGGTTAGGTTCGGAGTATTTTAACCGCTACATTCCGCTGGTGTTCAGAAAAAAGCTGCTCCACTCCGCATTTTCTTTCTTTGTGAGAGAGGAAAACGAGGGAATGTGCATCTGCGATATCAGCGATAATGAGGACGGCAGCACTGTAAGCTTCAGGCTCCGTGACGGAAATACCGAGCTTATCAGCATGAGCTTCTATGCTCCCGACCATTCTCAGGCGGAGCTTATCTCCGAAAAGATAAAGGCGAATCCCATGGGTGCTTATAAGAATATTCTGGAATATCTTCTGAACAATCAGTCAGAAAAGATAGATGTGGAAAAATACCTTTGATAATGGAGGCATAATATGAATATCAGCGAAAAAACTCTTGAAAAGCTTTACGGCGCTGCTGCCGTTTCAATGCAGAAGGAGCGCTATGCCGCTGCCGAAAAAGCCTTTGAGGATATCTACGGCAAGGCTGACAATATAAGAATTTTCTCTGCTCCCGGCAGAACGGAAGTAGGCGGAAACCACACCGACCATAACAGAGGCTGCGTAATGGCTGCGGCTGTTGGTCTGGACGTTATCGCTGTAGTTTCCATGGTCGAGGGCAGCGTTGTTTCCGTCAAGTCCGAGGGCTTCCCTGAGGACGTGGTGGATATCTCCGATACCGAGGTAAAGGACAGCGAGAAGAACTCCTCCGCTTCACTTATAAGAGGCGTTGCGGCAGGCTTTAAGAACGCAGGCTTCAAGGTCGGCGGATTTAAGGCATATACCACTTCAAACGTGCTCAAGGGCAGCGGACTTTCCTCCTCTGCGGCATTTGAGGTGCTTATCGGAACTATTTTCTCCTACCTTTACAATGAAGGCAAGGTAAGCGCAGTCAAGATCGCCCAGATAGCTCAGTATGCCGAGAACGTTTATTTCGGCAAGCCCTCCGGACTTATGGACCAGATGGCTTCCTCCGTCGGCGGATTTATCACCATTGATTTCAAAGACACCGAAAACCCTGTTATCGATGCTATTTCCTATGACTTTGCGGCATCGGGCTATAACCTTTGCATCGTTGATACCAAGGGCAATCACGCTGACCTTACACCCGAATATGCGGCTATTCCCGTTGAGATGAAGTCAGTGGCTAAGTTCTTCGGCAAGAGCGAGCTGAGAGACATCACCAAGGAGCAGCTTATCGAAAATATTGCAGAAGTAAGAAAGGCTTGCGGCGACAGAGCCGTTGCAAGAGCTTTTCACTTCTTTGACGACAACGAGAGAGTTGGCAAGGAAGCTGCTGCACTCAGAGGCGGCGATATCAACGGCTTCTTAAAGCTTGTTACCGAAAGCGGAAACAGCTCCTTCAAGTATCTCCAGAACATTTTTGCCACCAAGGCTCCTGCTGAGCAGGGTCTGGTCATCGGTCTTTATATGTCCGAAAATATCCTTGCAGGCAGGGGAGCAGTGAGAGTTCACGGCGGCGGCTTTGCGGGAACCATTCAGGCATTCGTTCCCTCCGACATGACCGAGGAATATGCCGAGAAGATGGAAAAGGTATTCGGCAAGGGCAGCTGCTACAAGCTGTATATCCGTCCCGTTGGCGGCACTGAAGTCATCTGACGTAAGTAAATGGAAAATTATCTGATACTTTTCCTGATATATCTGCTGGTAATAAATTTTTACGCCGTGGTTATCACGGTAAGCGACAAAAAGCTTGCAAAGTCGGGGGCAAGGCGTGTCCCCGAGAAGAAGCTTTTTATCACAGCGGCACTGGGCGGCTCTCTTGGAATGTACATCACCATGCGGAAGATACGCCACAAGACCCTGCACAAGCGGTTCATGATAGGGATTCCGCTGATAATGGCTGCCCAGTGCGTGCTGATAATATTTGTGCTGATGAAGCTTTACAGCTCTTCGTAAATCCTCAGCAGACGATTGTATTTTGCGGTGCGTTCTCCACGGGAGGGCGCACCTGTTTTTATAAGTCCCGTGTTAAGGGCAACGGACAGGTCGGCGATGAAAGCGTCCTCGGTCTCACCGCTTCTGTGGGAGATTATAGCGTCAAAGCCGTTTCTGCGGGCGATCCGCACTGCTTCCATTGTCTCGCTGAGAGTGCCTATCTGGTTGAGCTTGATGAGGATTGCGTTTCCGCAGCCGTTCTCAATGCCCTTGATAAGCCGCTTTGTGTTGGTGACAAAAAGGTCGTCGCCCACCAGACGCACCTTTCCGCCCAGTCTGCGTGTTATATCCTGCCAGCCCTGCCAGTCCTCCTCGTCAAGAGGGTCTTCGATGGAGAAAATGGGGTACTTGGCGCATACCTGTTCCCAGTCGTTTATAAGCTCTTCCGCAGTTCTGGAGAGCTTTTTCTTTGGCATATAGTATCCGCCGTTTTGCCCCTTCCATTCGCTGGCGGCAGCGTCAAGGGAGATAAGAAAATCCTGCCCTGCGCTGTAGCCTGCACGCTCAATGGCTTCCATTATAAGGTCAAGAGCCTGACCCTCGGAGGTAAGCTCGGGAGCAAAGCCGCCCTCATCGCCCACAGCGGTGTTAAGCCCCTTTTCTTTCAGTATGGCTGCCAGCGTGTGGAACACCTCGGAGCACATTCTTATGCCCTCGGGAAAGCTTTGCGCACCCTTGGGGAAAATCATAAACTCCTGGATATCAAGATTGTTGCCCGCATGAGCGCCGCCGTTCAGAATGTTCATCATAGGCACAGGCATTTCATGTGCGTTTGCGCCGCCAAGAAAGCGGTAGAGGGGGATATTCAGGCTTTTTGCTCCTGCATCGGCACAGGCAAGGCTTACGGCAAGAATAGCGTTTGCGCCGAGATTTGCCTTGTCCTCGGTGCCGTCCAGCTCGATAAGACGGCTGTCGATATCATTTGTGCGTGCAGCGTCCATGCCCGAGATACCGCCGCTTATGATTGTGTCGATGTTCTTCACAGCAGTCTGAACGCCCTTGCCGCCGTACCGCTTTCCGCCGTCACGAAGTTCCAGCGCCTCAAACTTGCCCGTGCTGGCTCCGCTGGGAGCACGGCCGATGCCAACGGTTCCGTCCGACAACAGGACTTCCGCCTCAACAGTGGGATTTCCTCTTGAATCAAGTATCTCCCTGCCCTTTGCCATAACTATTGCTCTTTCAAATAAACTCATACAGATCTTCCTTTCGCAGATTTTGTATTAGTATTCTGCTTAAAAGAAATTTTATTCAGGCTGTGCCTGAGCCGATTCGCTTAGATGTTTTGTGTAAATAATCATATTTGAGGCTCGGTACCTGATATTTTGTCTGTCCCGGCAGATAAAATAGGCTGTGCCTGAGCCGATTCGCTTAGATGTTTTGTGTAAATAATCATATTTGAG
>ENA-ORMN01000124-ORMN01000124.1-human-gut-metagenome-genome-assembly--contig:-NODE-124-length-92137-cov-6.725810_pt1 | contig 92137 bp, 83 predicted proteins | sample MGYA00242102_ERZ508993 | MGnify/ENA primary metagenome ERZ508993 (study PRJEB26280, sample SAMEA2338770) | human gut metagenome | biome: human gut; feature: human-associated habitat; material: faeces...
AACCGGAATGTCTAATGATTTATGATTTACGATTTTCTCTGCCATATCAAGTGTGCAAGGTTATCATCGTAAATCATAAAACAAAAAGCCAAAAGGTGATTAAGGTAAAGAAAAACTTCGTATTTTCGCCCTTTGAAATCTATATCATATGAACGATAAACTCAAAGAGGAAATCCGGAAAACGCTGGGAATCCTGAAAAACGGAGGTGTAATTCTTTATCCGACCGATACGATCTGGGGATTGGGTTGTGACGCCACTAATCCGGAAGCTGTCAAACGGATTTATGACATCAAAAAACGGGCCGACAACAAATCGATGCTTGTATTGTTGGACGATGCAGGGAAAATAGCTTCCTATGCCGACGTCCCGGATATAGCCCTCGATTTGATCGAAGTGGCCGACAAACCGACAACTATCATCTATCCGGGTGCTAAACGTTTGGCACCCAATCTGATCGCAGAAGACGGTACGATCGGTATCCGGATTACGCGGGAAGAATTTACCCGATCTTTAATTTTCCGTTATAATAAACCAGTCCTCCATCGCTTTTTGTGTGACCGTTAATTATTTCCTTATCCGTAATAATTCCTGCTGAAACGCTCGCTTTGGAGTTGTAGCTTACTTTTTCACCTAAGAGTTTAAAACATTTTGATATTCCAAACAAACTTGAAACCAACACAAGAATAAGTATTACTATCTTAATTATGTCGAAAACAAGGTCGGCGTCGAAAAAAGAATAAAAAGGTGATTCTCTTTTTTCTTCATTTACATCAGTAGTGTCGTTCATATTATCAATTTTTCTCATTTCATTTTCCTTTCAGAGTGTGTCACCGTGACACACTCTCAAAATATTCATTTAACAGACGTGAGGACAGCTCATCAAGTTCACTGTCGGACAGAGAAATGTTATACTTTTTGCGTAACTTTGCGTACATATCAACTGTTGGCTTCTTATCTTCCTTAGCTGTGAGAACAGCAAGAATATCTTCTGCTTCTACCAGTCCGCTGTTGCTCTCTGTAAAGCTTCTGATACGCTTTGCAAGACCGACAGACAATCTTACCTTTGCTTCGCTCAGAGCTTGATATAGAGCGAGCTGAACGTCCGTATCAAGCTTTGCGATATAATCAACCGCACCGATATTGATAATACCTGTGTCGGTCATATCCTGCAATTCGGGAATAAGGCGGTTCACATCGAGATAGCGGTACATCGTTTTTCGGGATACATCAAACTTGACTGCTATTTCTCCTGCTGTAGTCTCATCATCGTTTCTAAGCTGCATATATCTTGCAAAGATTTTGCCATATTCGCTTGGCAGCGTTTTGTCTCTCTGAATGTTGCTTTCGGTAAGAATCCTGAAAACTTCATCGTCCGAATAGTCCCTAACAATGCATGGCACTGAGATCTGATTGAGAGATTTAGCCGCTTCATATCTATGATGACCGCAGATCACTTCGTATAAATCGCCCTTTGGTCTGACACGCAAAGGGGTAATAATGCCGATATCCATTGCACTTGCCGCTATCTGTTCAACCTTTTTTGGATTGATCTTGTACGGCTGACCACCGTTCTTATCCATATACGGCTTCAAGCGAGAAAGTTCAATGACCGTGATTTTCTCTTTGCCGCCCCATACATCAGAATAGCTTTCCTCCAGTTCGGTCGGGATACTATCCTCAACCTTATCTTCAATAGCCTTACGGCTGTTTTTCATTGCTGTAAAGTCTATCTTACCCATTGCATTTACCTCCTGTTATCATCAGCTTAGTTGAATCAAAATAATTTTCGTCCGCATGACTTTTGTAACTTTGTGAAAAAATTCAAATACAAATTATACCCCATAAATTATAATTCCAAGAGAACATAAATAGATAAAGGTACAAAGAACCAAACAAGCTATAGACAAAAAAGTATGGTAGTGGTATTTAATCATAGAAAAGAAAAAAGAAACCTCATAACGAAAAAACGCCCAAGAAATAAAGAAAACGCCCAATATGGTTAATATAGAATCAACTTTAAACATTTTATACCTCAATCATAAAATTAAAATTTCTACAGATAAAGCTCTCATATTTACAAATAGTTATCGAATATGTTCAGCTTCTTCACGGAGCATAATAACTCTTTTTCGCAGAAGTTCATTTTCAACTTTGAGCAGTTCAAGCTGTTCATCACGAAATTTATCTTTCTGCTTCTTCCTTTCCCTTTTAAGTCTTTGAATATCATTGTGATTCATCCTCGTTTTCATCGCTTTTCAGACTAAGTCCGAAATATTTCTTTTCAAGTTCTATAAGACCGGGATATTCGATTTCAAGGCAGTCACAGATAATATCAAGCATTTCCTGCATAGTATTGATTTTTGCGTATTTGCCTGTTTTGTTGTTGTTCCAATCATCCCACATACTATCGAGCTTTTTATAGTACGGCTTTTCAAGCTCATAGTTGACCGCTGCCATTATCTCATCGAAAACATCATCAGCCTCCATAACACACCTTTCGCTTGTGCCGTGATATTCAGTGTGTTCTTTCCATTTAAGCTCATTTACAACGTCCATTACAAATCCGGCAGTTGATATGAGCTGCTGCCACTCTGGAACATCATCGTTAAGAAGATACTCCTTGAACTTTCTGAGCTTGTTCACAAGTCCTTCGTTGGCTAATTCATCGTGTACGCATTTATTATTATCCATTATTCTTTCCTCCCTGAGTGTGTCACCGTGACACATGAAAAATATACAAATGGTTATCGGATATGTCCTGCTTCTTCACGGAGCATAAGAACCTTTTTTCGCAGAAGCTCGTTTTCTACTTTGAGCAGTTCAAGCTGTTCATCACGAAATTTATCTTTCTGCTTCTTCCGCTGCCGGAGATTATAAACCCTAAGAGCTGTTTTCTGACGGTCAGATTCCTTTCGGCAGTCAGGGCAGTATTTCACACTGATATGACTGTACCAGTCCGCATTATTTACATTAGAAATCATTGCACCGCACCTAACACAATATTTTATATCATTCATAATTGGTCTCCCCTCTTCTCGGAACGGGATAGCTTTCGTTACAGTTTTCGTTACACCGTTCCGACATTTTTTGAATTTCCGAATTCAGGGCAGACCTCAGTCGGCAGCGTTCGGAATATGCAATTTTGAGTAATTCCTCGGACGTACTGTTGTTTCCGTCAACCCATAAATCATATCTGAATTTGTCACCAACACCATTTATCCACTCACACGATATTATCTTTTCATGCTCATCGGGGGAGCAGATCGAAACATCTGTTATCATTTCTTCAATAGTGGAAAGCTTTTCACGCAGTTCACTTAGATATTCAATTTGATCCGAAATGTGCTGAAAATCTATATCACCGTTTTCTTCAGACCTTTTATTATGATTGTGAATTCTATACAATCCGTAAATAATTGCGGTACAATATAAAAAACATATAATTATATCCATAATTCATCTTTCCTCTTGACGAAAGGTGAACGATACGATATAATAGTCGTATCGGACTTTTCGTTCGTGTTACAGAGCAGAACCGTGAGTGTAGGAGCTTGGCGGTCTGCTCTGTTTTTTTAAAGCAATACAACTAATGACTTAATCATACATTAAACCTCCTCATGTTCGTCGGTCTGATTGGCAGCCGAAGGAATGATTTCTTCTTTTTTCTCATCTTCTTTTTTCTCATTATCATGCCATTTGAGAACATCAAAGACAAAGTAAATAAATGTAAGAAAGGCGTATATAACTAACGCAAATAAAAGCAATACAACTAAGGACTTAATCATAATAATCACCTCAAACTTTCCTTTCCGTGTCACGGTGACACACTTCGCATTCATACACTATCTTTTATAATTTCTTCCGCAAGCTGTCTGAATGCCTGTCCGAGGGAGCTGCTCTTATCAAATACACTGCTTTTCTGATTCATGATTGCCTTTTCTGTCTGTGCAGGACAATATGGAATTGCAGTTCTGAATGTGATACGGTCATATTCATCACGGATTGAATCGGCAAGTGAAACACTTACATTTGTACGCTGCATTTTATTTAAAAGTATTCCGAGAACACGCAGATTTCGGTTCGTACTGTTATTGACGGAAGCAACCTTGTTCAGCATTTTGTCAAGACCCTCATAAGCATAAATTCCGCTTTCAACAGGGATAATTACATAATTGCTTGCGTTCATTGCATTGCTTGCAAGCAAGTCGAGAAGCGTTCTGCAATCAAGCAGTATGTAATCATATTCTGCGAATACGTCATTGCTCAGAATACGCCTGAGAATGTAATTGCTGTCCTCATCATTTGCCATAGTGCTTGTGATGTTGGTGAGCATAGGCGAGGACGGTATGTAGTCGATACCGCTTTCATTATGACGAATTACGTCCGAAAGATTTGTATCAATATCAGCAACAGCATTGTAAATCAGTTCGGCAACTGTAAGCTTACCGTCCTTAATGTAGCCGAGGGTCCGGCTTGCGTTCTGCTGCTGGTCAAGGTCAATGACAAGAACCTTTTTGCCGAGCTGCACAAGACCTCCTGCAACGTTTACCGTGGTAGTGGTTTTTCCAACTCCGCCTTTTTCTGAACATACTGAAATTATCTTTGACATTATTATTCCCCCTGTTTTTCTGAGCCTATGTTTTCAATGCTCTCGATGATTTTTTCAAGAACTTCACGATTTTCATCTTTGCCCGAAATTCTCATAATATCAAGTGCAAAGTTCATTCCCTGAACAAAACCAAGGTTCTGAGCTGAGTAAGCATATTCATTTATTTGAGCCGTTAATTCATTTGTGGTTTCATCAATACACTTACAGTATTTGAAGAATTCTTTCTTCCACATATTCTCTTGTTTATTCTCATAGTCTTCTTCATAGTCAACCATGATTTGACGTAAATGTTTAAAAACGGCTGCGTCTTTATTACCCATTTTAAGTCCTCCCTATATATGCAAAGCATATGATTAAAAGTTTTTTATTTCTGCTTATTCACCTCACTTTTGAATAAGTCTGTCAAACACTCCGGCGATAAATTTGCGGCTTCGGCAAGTGTTCTGATTAGAGAAATCAAGTCAAGTATCTTATCAAAGTATAGTGCCTGAGCCTTTTCAGAACAGTTATCGGTAAGCACATAAAAATTAGCAGTATTGATTTTTACAATGTCTGCGTCAATCAGACATTTGTAAATTGCACTCATCTGCCGTCCTGCATTATAATCTTTTGACCTGAGACAGTCACCGGCTTTCTTTTCTCCTGACGTGATAGAAAAAATAATTTCATTCAGAACCTGTTCTTTTATTCCTATTTTAGTATTCAAGATATTCACCTTTCTGCTTTTGAGGACGGGGAAGTATAAAGCGAATACTTCTTAAACTGCTTGACTTTTTTAATATCAAGTACTGCCCCTTTTACGTTCTGTCTTTAAAAGTTGTAGCTGAAATTTACCGCTCCTCTCGGATTTAATTATACCCCCTCCCCCTATGTACATATTATAGCATAAGCCTAATAAAATAGCAATAGTATGTACACATATTTTTAATATTTAACTAAATACACTTACTCAAGTTCGCCCTTGGATTTTTTGCGTTCATCTCGTTCAAGTTCAAAATATCTTTCAATTTTTTCCTTGGCAGTTTCCAATGAGTTAAGTGATTTTTTTATGTCATGATAGTTCTCAAGCAATGCTTCTCTCTGAGTTTCTTCTTCCGTAATTTTCATTTCGAGAACAGCTCTGTTGGGGAGGGTAGTACCTGTATATTTTTCCCTAAGCCATTCCTTGGAGGAATTAAAGATTGAAAGATCTTTACTGTGTTCAAGCTTGAATTTTTCTTTTGAAGATGACCTCAAAAATTCATCGTGAACCGCTTTCATTTCCCAATAGGTATTGAGCATTTTCAGAAGTTCTCTTTGTTCAATGATTGATGATTCATAATCATTCAGTTTTTGAACAACATCAAATCTTTGGTCATACATATCCGATATTTTTTCATCAAGCTGCTCGACAGAACCAACTCCGTAATCGGACAGAAAATTCAGTAACCGTGAAGCTTCCTGCATATTTTTTAAAGCTGCCCACCTGTTCAGTCCTACAGCTTTATCGTCATTTATCTGATAAAATCCTGTATCTTTTGAAATGGTCGCAGTACGTTTTTTTACCTGACGGTCAATACGTTTTTTTAACTGTTCGGGGTCGTAGTACCAACCTAAACTTTTACGGCTGCACCTTGTGAACCGTTCCTGTTCCTCAGCTCTGAACGATAAAGAATGTCCCCTGATTTTATATTCATAATTCATCTCGTTCTGCATTCTGTTCAGAAAATCATCAAAGCTGTCGGAAGTCATAATGCAACTGTCAATAGCATTTTTCAGCTTGCTCTTATATGAATTTTTCTTCATATCCTGAAGCCATTCATAGTAGCATTTTCCATAACCCTTTTCAGGCATTTCAATGACGGATAATTTATTCTCTATGCAAATATCGTCACTTATTTTTCTTAACTGTTTCCATGCCGGATTATTCTTTCTGTCATGCTCCGTTCCAAAAGATAAGCCGTTCTCGAAATTCACTCCGCATATTATCAAATGGTTGTGGATATGCCCACGATCTATGTGGGTGGAGATAACATATTCATACTTTCCTTTAAGCAATTCGTCCGCTGTTTGTATTCCGATTCTATGCGCCTGTTCGGGTGTAACCTCGTCAGGCTTAAATGATTGTATGCAGTGATAAGCAAGATTCTTTCCGGAATAATGATGTTTGTTTCTTGTCTTTTCAAACTCTAAAAAAGCAGTCTGCTCAGAGCAAGCAAAAGATGAAACAAGAATTTTTTCATCTGTCTTTTCAGGGTTCGCAATGTAAGCGATCGCCTTTTCAACCGTACTTTTAATCGGGTGTATTTTCGTGTACGCCATTCGTTTTCTCCTCCGTCACGTTCATGAAAAGCTTCATGATTTCAACTTGCTGTTTCATCATAGCTTCAACTTTTTCCTGTAGATCAAGCAGGTCTGCTTCGTAAAAATCGCTTGTTGAATTGATACGCTTGGCAATCTGATTTATGTTCTTGGCAGCATTACTCATAAGGTAATTGTTCTTTCGGATCTCGTTTTCCAAATCCGAATAATCATACCTTATACACTGTCCGTCAATCGCCATTTTCCGCAAATACGCTTCACGGTTTTTAATATGGAGCAAGTTCATTCGTGCCTGAATAAATTTCAGTTCTTCATCATCTACTCTGAAAAATATTCTTTTCTTTCGGGTTCTCTGACTTTCCTTTTTATCATTTTTTTCGCTCATTATTTTTTCCTTTCCTGTCATCTCAGAGGGCTTGGGAAACCTCCCAAAAATATTTTCGATTTTATCGAAAATCGGCGAGTGGACACCCACTTGCGTTGCTTGCTATTTTAGAAACCAACTTCGTCCCCCTCTTGCAATGCTATAGCTTTACCCCACTGTATGCACCCCCATACTTTTCCCCCCACACGCCCAATATAGGCAGGGGACGAATCCCTATATATATTATAGTGAAAAATGATGGTGTTTGTAAATAGGAAACATTTTGTTAAAACAAAAAAATATATTTTGAAGTATTTACATAACATTTGCTTTAAGGTATAATGAATATAGAAAGATCTTCCATACTTTTTGCGGTTTGAACCGTAAATTTATTTTTGGAGGTCTTTCGCTATGAGCAAAAGCAAAAAAGAATTCCGTCTTGAAGATGGTACTCCCGTAACGAGTACCGAGACAGTTTACAAAGCATATGCGAGTAAACGAAATAAGGAACGTTATCTCAAACGCAGGCAGGCTGAATATGAAAAAATATCGCTTGACGATAATGGCGCATATGATATAGCTGCTGAGGATAACACAGAGGAGACGGTCGAGAAAGAACATGAAATTGCAATGCTCCGTCATGCTATCAAAACTTTGACCGTAAGGGAACAGGGCTTGATAATGGATTACTTTTTCAATGATTACTCCCTGAGAACCTTGGCAATCAAATACGGAGTAAGCCACACTAAAATCCATTCTGAAATTGATTTCGCTTTATCCAAATTAAAGGACTACATAGTCAACAATGGATAAAGCGTAAAATTATGCACTATACCAAATCTTTATTAACTTTCTGTTAAATAGGCATAATTTCAATTACAGTCGCTTGAAAATTTCACTATTTATTATAGAGGAGAGAAAATTTATCCTCTTTAATACATACAGTATCTTGAAAATTTAATATCGAACATTTACAGAGTACATAAAATCATTTCGGTGTCCGCCAAGATCTCCTGTTCCGTTGGGAAACGCAACAAACCATGATGAACCATTACGGTGAAATTAAGGAATGAGCGACAGCCATGCTTTGCTTACGATTCACGTCAATGAATCGGAACGGCAGCCGAAAGATTTGTATAATGATACTTCCGCATTGAACGCCTCACCGCATTGTGCGGCTCACCCACAAGCATGGGAAGAAGCATTGCATTTGCATTGACTTATGATAACAGCATGACGAACTGTTTCTCTGTATTGTTCAAATCTTACGTTAGGAGTTTGGTTATGAAAGAAAACAATAACAATGAATGTGTCAGCAGTAAGTATGAGATTGATGACAGTACATTTTATGTTAAGTCAATCTTTTCCTCCGACAAACCAAAAGAAGTTGCAGAGAAGATAGAAAAGCTTATTAAAGCAGAAATTGATACTATTGCAATAAAAATTTAACTTTTGTCCGCAGCCAACAAAAGAAAGTATATGTTATAATTTGTTTGTACAATTTTCTTTTGTTTGACTGCATAGGAGGAATTTTATCATGTATCAGTCAAACAACCATTCGACTTACGCAGCACTGTACACTCGCTTCTCTCGTGACGAACCCGATGGTGAAAGCAACAGCATTGCAAATCAAAAGAAATTGTTGCTGAACTATGCACACAGCAGAGGGATAGTCAATACAAAATTTTTTGTTGATGACGGTTTCACCGGAACGAATTTTAACAGACCTGATTTTAAGGCAATGATCGCTGAATGTGAAGCAAAAAAAATCAGCACAATAATCGTCAAAGATATGTCACGTTTAGGACGTAACTATCTTATGGTCGGTTATTATACTGAAATCTATTTTCCCGAAAATAATATTCACTTTATTGCAATAAATGATGATGTCGATTCGGTAAAAGGTGACAACGAATTTACTCCATTCAGAAACATTATGAATGAATGGTATGTCAAAGATACAAGCAAAAAAGTAAAGTCCGTCATTCATAATAAAGGAATGTCGGGAGAGAGAATTTGCAACAATGTTATTTATGGATACAAACATAATCCCGATAATCCAAAGGAGTGGATCGTTGATGAAGAAGCTGCTTAGAATGTCAGGACAATCTTCCAAATGTTTCTGAACGGAAAGGGAACTTCTCAGATAGCAAAGTATCTTCATTCCGAGAAAATTCTTGTTCCGTCTGTTTACGCAAGGGAACATGGAAAAATCTCTGCAAGGGCAACTCCTGCCGATCCTTGTCTTTGGGACAGCAAAACCATTAGGGAAATGCTCAAACGCCAAGAGTATGTAGGAGATACGGTCAATTTCAAAGCAAAAAAAGTATCGTATAAGAGCAAGAAAAAAATATATTTGGATAAAAGTGAATATGTTATTTTTCCTGATACGCAAGAACCGATTATTGACCGTGACACATACGAACGTGTTCAAAAAATAATGGAGAGCAGAAAAAAAGTGCCGATAGTCAGAGAGCCTGATCCTTTAGGCGGCTATATTTTTTGTGCTGACTGCGGCAGCAGAATGTACATTACAAGAAGCACTGTTTTTCCGAAAAAGAATTGCTATCATTGCGGCAGATATAAACGTTCATCAGAACTTTGCTCATCACACTACATAAGAGAATGTGTTATCAATCAGCTAATATTGAATGAGCTTCAAAAAGTTTTTTCTATCGTCAAAAATGATAGAGAAAGATTCTTGAATGTTGCCATTCAGAGCTATGCGAACAGAACATCATACGATGTGAAAAAACTCCGCAAAGACAAGCAGCTCTGTGAGCAAAGAATACAGGAACTTGATGTTCTTATCAAGAAAATCTTTGAGCAGTCTGTTCTTGGAACTCTGAGCAAGGAACGCTTAGCAACTTTAGCCGCCGGATATGAAAGCGAGCAAGCAGAAATAAAAAATAAGCTGTCTGCAATATCGAAAGAAATCGAAATCACAGACAGCAAACAGCTTAATGCTGACAGATTCATTGCTATTGTAGATAAATACACAAACATTGATTCCCTTACTCCTGAAATCATGTCGGAGTTCATCGACAAAGTGTTGGTGCATAAACCAATATACGATGGGAATAACAAAAGACATCAGACCATTGAAATTTATTTCAATGGAATAGGTGCATTCGACTACGATAGCTGCAATTCATAAGCAGTGGCTTCGTAGAGTGACTTCAACACCTCTGGACTCCTGCCACCTTTGAAAAGGTGGGCTAAACTTTTCGCCTTGATCTTATTTGTATGGATCTTTTCATTTGTCCGCATAACTAAAAAGGGCTGCTGCATCTTTGTGCAACAGCCCTTTTATCATTATATTATCCTATAATTATTCAACCGAATCAAGAGACTCATTGAACTCGTCAATGAGAACATTTACAGCGTCAGCCAGCGAATCTCTTACAGAAGGCCAGTCGTGACCGTAGAATGCAGCTCTGATACCATACTCGCCGCTGTCCAGAATGTTGTACATATCTGTGGGGCAGCCTGTGTGGATAGAATACATGGGGTGCTCAGCGGTCATTTCGTTGATCCTGTATCTCATCTGGATCATATCGTCAGTCCAGCCGTAATCGTCCTTACGCTTTCTGTCTGCGATCTCGAGAGAGCCTGTGTCGGAGTTTGCAGCAAGTATGCACTCCATAAATCTTGCAACGCCCTCGGGGTTCTGTGCGCCCTTACAGAGCATATAAGCTTCCAGACCTGCGGGGAGATAATACTCGTCAGCGTCGTCCATCTTGGGAACGGGTACGAACATAACGTCCTCGGAGTTACCGAATTTGGGGTTCCAGATATCGGGAGAGCCTTCAAGAGTGTATGCGCCGCAAATGTAGAACAGCTCCTTGCCTTCGCCGATGAACTCGGGGTGCTCGCTCCAGTCAAAGAGGGACTTATCGAGAACAAGACCGTTCTGGCTCAGCTCATACATAAAGTTCATGGACTTTTCAAGGCGCTCATCATAAAGGTTGGAAACCAGCTGACCGTCTCTCAGTTCAACGGGAGCAACGCCGCAGGTGAGCATAAGGGGCTTTTCATTGAACCAGCCGTCCAGACCGTACTGGTCAGCCTCGGGATCAACATATTCAAGAAGCATATTCTTGAATGTGGACCATGTCCATTCGCCCTTGTCAAGCAGCTCAACGGGATCCTCAAAGCCCTGGGACTCGATGGTCTTCTTGTTGTAGATAACGACCTCGCCTGCTGTTGCCTGGGTAGCCATAAGGTAATGCTTGCCCTTGAGGCTGAACTTGTCGTTAAGCTCCTTTACCGGGTTCCAAAGGTCGGAATCGAAATCAACATAGCTGTCGTAGGACTCAAACTGACCGTTGGGGATACCCTTGGGAAAAGAGTCAAGGTCGCCGCCTGCGATGAAGTCGATGCCTGTACCGCCCAGAATGTTTGTGGAAAGGTCGGTAAAGCGCTGGCTCCATGTGGTGGGGATATATTCAATGGTTCCGCCGTACTTCTTCTCGAAAAGCTCGAGAGAAAGCGCCTTGGTGTTGCCTGATGTGGTAGCGTGGAAAGGATCATAGAAAGAGAACCACTTGATGTTCTTGTTTTCAAGCTCAACATCGGGAAGCAGCTTGGAAACATCGTCCATGGTAACCTGCTCCTCGGAAGCAAGTGTCTCGGTATTGATCTCAACAGTTACCCCTGTTGTGGTGGTTGCGGAGGTGGTAGTATCCTCTGCTGTACCGGATGAACTGCCGCAGGCTGCAAAGCTCGAAGCCATCATAACAGCTGCAAGACCTGCTGCATATCTTTTAAAATTCTTCATAATAGTACACCCTTTCATTTCAAGAGAAAATTGCATGATAAACTTTTATAATTATAACATAAAGCTGCATTTCTGTCAACGTTTACATTGTACATTTTAACAAGAAGATAATTGGGTATATTGCCGAGGCTTTTTTAAATAAACCGCCTCGGCATGATATGTTAGATAATTTGATACTAAGCGCCAATCAAAAACTATATATCTATAGTTTTATTGGAAATTAGTATCACGTCTCTTCATGGTATTAACAAGATAAATGAACTCGTCCTTATAATCATCATCGGAATAATCGTACTTGGAAAGCTGTGCGGAAACGTCCTTGTAGGTAACATCGCCGATGTATCTGCTGTTTCTCAGGAGCATGCCGAACTCCGCCACGCAGGAGGCAAAATTCATATCTGCGGACATTTTGTCGGAATAAAGTGACTTGTTAACGGGATATGTTAGCAGCTTGCTTTCGCCGCCCTCAGGCTCCTTGTAGCGGATATTCACGGTGAGAAGCTCGTCGCCCATAACGCCATCGCTGTCAGAAGCATATTTCAGCTCGCTTTCGCCCAGCTCCATTTTGCTGTCAGCAGGAACTATCTCATAAAGCACGGTAACGCTGTGGCCTGCGCCTATCTCGCCTGCGTCCTTGGTGTCGTCGTTAAAGTCCTCGGCAGCCATGACCCTGTTCTCATAGCCGATAAGACGATAGCCCTTAACATTTGCAGGATTAAATTCCAGCTGGAACTTAACGTCCTTTGCAACAGTGAAAAGCGTGCCGCTCATTTCATCGACCAGCACCTTTTTTGCTTCCCTTTCGCTGTCGATGTAGGAGTAGTTTCCGTTGCCATAATCAGCCAGCGCTTCAAGGCGATTGTCCTTGTAATTGCCTGTGCCGAAGCCCAGAACGGAGAGGAACACGCCGCTTTCACGCTTTTCCTCAATGAGCCTTGTAAGCTCCGACTCGGAGGAAAGGCCAACGTTAAGGTCGCCGTCGGTGGCAAGGATAACTCTGTTGTTGCCGCCGTCAATGAAATATTTCTGAGCAATATCGTAAGCGGTGTTGATGCCTGCCGCACCTGCTGTGGAGCCGCCTGCTTCAAGGTCGTTGATGGCACGGAGGATCTTTTTCCTGTCGTTTCCGTCAGCGCCCTCAAGCACCACCTCGTCCGAGCCTGCATAGGTGACGATTGAAACACGGTCAGCGGCGGTCAGATTATCGGTAAGCATTGAAAATGACTTCTGAACCAGCGGCAGCTTGTTGTCATCATACATAGAGCCGCTTACATCAATAAGGAAAACCAGATTCATGGCAGGGCGCTCATCAAGCACAGCGTCAAAGTCCTTGGTATTTATGCCGACCATTAAAAGCTCAGTTTCATCGTTCCACGGGCAGTCGGAAAGCTCCGTATGAACTGCAAACGGCTCGCCGTCAGCAGGGTCAGAATAATCATAGCTAAAGTAATTGATAAACTCCTCAATACGCACAGCGTCGGGGGGAACGTCCATACCGTCATCTATCATTCGGCGTACATTTGTGTATGAAGCTGTGTCAACATCGGCGGAGAATGTGGAAAGAGGTGCGGAAGATACTGCTGTATAGCCGTTTTCCTTGATGTAATTATACTCCTCGTCATTTTGCTGAATATCGGAGTCATCAACGCTGTTCATCTCAGGAGGCATTGCTTCATCATCGGCAGGTGCAGCATCATTGGCATAATCCTCTGCTATAGCCGCCTCGGTGTAATGCTGCGCTCCCTTTTCGTTATTCATGGCATAATCACTGCCGCTTGTGTCCATGGCATCACCGCAGGCGGTAAGAGTGGATACTGATGTTATAACTGCCATAAGGGCAGCAAGCTTTTTCATTGAGTTCATTTTTGTGTTCATAAGATCGTTCCTTTCAAGCATATTCACGCCCGCAGCTTTTCCCAGCTCTCGAAAAGCTTTTCAAGCGAGCATTCCGCTGTTATGTTCATTCGGTCGTAAAAATAGTCGTCCTTATAGACCTGTGGGTAGGTAATGGTGCTGCCGTCCGCTGCAAGGGACTGCCAGCCGTTGTGATAGACCACTTCCCTGTCAAGGGTTATCTCTATCTGAGGGGCATTGTCGAAAACAACTCTGTACATTCCGTCACAGGCGCTGATCGGCAGCAGATACTCACGGTTGTCACGGAGAGCATAGGGCGAGTCGGAATAAACGGTGACTTTTTCGGGGAGAGAAGTCTCGCTGTCGGAGATAAGATGCACCACTTCAAGGGTGTATGCGGTCATATCGCCCTCATTGTCGGAATACAGCACCTTGCCGTCGATGAAAAAGTCCGTCTCAGAAAGCACCTGAGCCTCCACAAAATACTCCTGCTCCGCCTCGCTGTGGGAAAGGGCATTGTAGATGCCGCTGTCGGTCTCGGCAAGGTCAAGGGTATAATAATTGTCGGCTGACTGAGTTTCCGTGGAATAATCCCAGCCCATTTCTGCGGCAACTGACGGTATTTCCGCATCATCTGCGGCATATTCGCCGCTTATTTCGGGAGCCATATCCGCCTGAGATGTTTCGTTTGATATCTCACTGTCGCTTATAATGAGCCTGCCTGCGCAGAAAACTGCCGCTAAAACGGCTGCGGCGGAGATGAAAATCCTGACTGTTTTGCCTGATTTATGCGCACACTGCCTTGACGCTGAAACGAAAGGGGTGATATCCTTTTCCTCGTCAGGAGCGCCTGCGATCTTCTCCCAAAGCTTATCCATATCGGGTGCAGATGAATCAATATGTTTTATGTAGTCCTGTTCAAATTTTTTCATCATAACACCTCCCCGTAAAGCTTTCTGAGTTTTTTCACTGCCGACTGATACCGCCAGGCAGCGGTACCGATGGGAATTTGCAGCACGTCCGAAATTTCCGCAAACGTAAGCTCGCAGTAAATTTTCAGATGGACGATCTCCCGCTGGTCGGCACTCAGGGCATCAAGCATCTGCTGCACTGCCATGTCTGACGATACGTTTTCCTCAGTATCGGCTGTATCAGCCACATCGGAAAGCGTACTGCTGTCGTCATCATCGGCTGATGATGTGGACGGAACCTCTCTGCTTTGCCTGCGGATAATATCCAGCGCAAGATTTCTGGCTGAAACAAGCAGCCATTTCCTGTGCCCCGTGCCTGCCCTGTAAATATGAGCAGCCTTTCTGAGCCTCAGGAAAAATTCTGAGGTAATATCCTCCGCAAGATGCGGACTTCTGCACAGGCTAAGTACGGAAGAATATATCATTCGCCCGTACTCCTCATAGACCTGTTTAAGTCCCTGCATATCTCCGCCCGCAAGCATCGTCATACAGCTTGTAAAATTGCTTTCAGTCATTATTTTCACCCCGTCTGACCGTTTTCATATGTATATACGTCTGAATTGGAACAACTTTATGGCGTTTGTTTGTAAACAATTTATTAAGTAAGCTGATAAAAGAAAAGACCTTTTCGCAAGGAAAAGGTCTTTTCGGAAATTCAAGTTCGTATTGAGATTATTCGTTGATCTTAGTAACAACGCCGGAACCAACGGTACGTCCACCCTCACGGATAGCGAAACGAAGTCCCTCTTCAATAGCGATAGGAGTGATGAGCTCAACTGCGATCTCAACGTTATCGCCGGGCATGCACATTTCCTTATCAGCAGGAAGTGTGATAACGCCGGTAACGTCAGTTGTTCTGAAGTAGAACTGAGGTCTGTAGTTGTTGAAGAAAGGAGTATGACGTCCGCCCTCTTCCTTCTTCAGTACGTAAACCTGACCGCTGAACTTGGTGTGGGGGTGAATAGAACCTGGCTTGCAAAGAACCTGGCCTCTTTCGATGTCAGTTCTCTGGATACCACGGAGAAGAGCACCGATGTTATCGCCTGCCTCAGCGTAGTCAAGGATCTTTCTGAACATTTCGATACCGGTAACAACAGTCTTAGCTCTCTCGGTAGTAAGACCGATGATCTCAACTTCGTCACCAGTTCTGAGCTGACCTCTTTCAACTCTACCTGTAGCAACAGTACCACGACCGGTAATGGTGAATACGTCCTCAACAGGCATAAGGAAGGGCTGGTCTGCCTTTCTGTCGGGAGTAGGAATGTACTCGTCAACAGCGTCCATGAGTTCCTGAATGCACTTGTACTCAGGAGCGTTAGGATCGGTAGAAGTGGAGTTAAGAGCCTGGTAAGCAGAACCGATGATGATAGGAGTATCATCGCCGGGGAAATCGTACTTATCGAGGGTCTCACGGATATCCATCTCAACGAGCTCGAGAAGCTCAGGATCGTCAACCTGGTCAGCCTTGTTCATGAATACAACGATGTAAGGAACGCCAACCTGACGAGCGAGAAGAAGGTGCTCCTTGGTCTGAGCCATAGGTCCATCAGTAGCAGCAACTACGAGGATAGCACCGTCCATCTGAGCAGCACCGGTGATCATGTTCTTAACATAGTCAGCGTGGCCCGGGCAGTCAACGTGAGCATAGTGACGCTTGTCAGTCTCGTACTCAACGTGAGCGGTATTGATTGTAATACCTCTTTCTCTCTCCTCGGGAGCCTTATCGATATCAGCATAGCCCTCAAACTGAGCCTGACCCTTAAGGGAAAGATACTTGGTGATAGCAGCGGTAAGAGTTGTCTTACCATGGTCAACGTGACCGATAGTACCAATGTTTACGTGGGGTTTGGTTCTTTCGAAATGTGCCTTTGCCATTGGAAATTTCCTCCTTTAATTAGTAAAGTTATAAGCCTATGCAACCATTTTAACAGATTATTAAGCGGATTGCAAGCGTTTTTTGTAAATTTTCAGCTAAAATTATCAGCCGTTTGCCTTGTTTCTTGCAGACATGATCTTCTCTGCAACGGAACGAGGAACCTCTGTATAGCTGTCGGGCTCCATTGTGTAGTTACCACGGCCCTGAGTCTTGGAACGGAGGTCGTTGGAGTAACCGAACATCTCGGAAAGAGGAACAAGTGCATCAACCTGAGCTGTGCCGTTGTTGATCTCCTGGCCGAGGATCTGTCCACGACGGGAGTTAAGGTCACCGATAACGGTACCCATGAAGTCCTCGGGAACAAATACGGAAACCTTCATGATAGGCTCGAGAATGCAGGGATCAGCCTTCTTCATAGCTTCCTTGAAAGCCATAGAACCGGCGATGGAGAATGCCATTTCGGAGGAGTCGACCTCGTGGTAGGAGCCGTCGTAAAGAGTAACCTTAACGTCAACAACCTGATAACCGGCGAGAACGCCTGCCTTCATAGCGCCCTGAATACCCTTGTCAACAGCGGGGATGTATTCCTTGGGAATAGCACCGCCGACAACGGCATTAATAAACTCGTAGCCCTTACCGGACTCGTTGGGTTCAACCTTGATCTTAACGTGACCGTACTGACCCTTACCACCGGACTGACGAGCATACTTGTGGTCAACATCAGCAAGCTTTTTGATTGTTTCCTTGTAAGCAACCTGAGGTGCACCTACGTTAGCCTCAACCTTGAACTCTCTGAGGAGACGGTCAACGATGATATCCAGGTGAAGCTCACCCATACCTGCGATAATGGTCTGACCTGTTTCTTCGTCAGTCCATGTTCTGAAGGTAGGATCCTCTTCAGCAAGCTTTGCAAGGCCGATGCCCATCTTTTCCTGACCGGCCTTAGTCTTAGGCTCGATAGCGAGCTGGATAACAGGCTCGGGGAATTCCATGGACTCGAGGATTACAGGGTGCTTAGGATCGCAGAGTGTATCACCGGTAGTTGTATTCTTAAGACCTACGCAAGCAGCGATATCGCCGGCGTAGCAAGTCTCGATATCCTTTCTGTGGTTGGAGTGCATCTGAAGGATACGACCCATTCTTTCAGAGTTGTCCTTAGTTGCATTGAGCACAGTAGCACCTGCGTCAACAGTACCCGAATAAACTCTGAAGTAGCAGAGCTTACCAACGAAGGGGTCAGTTGCAATCTTGAATGCAAGTGCAGCGAAAGGTTCAGTATCGGATGTGATTCTCTCGGTCTCCTCACCTGTATCGGGGTCAACACCCTTGATAGGAGGAATATCGAGAGGAGAGGGCATATAATCAACAACAGCGTCAAGAAGCTTCTGAACGCCCTTGTTCTTATAAGAAGTACCGCAGGTTACGGGAACAAACTTGTTAGCGATGCAGCCTTCACGGATGCACTTCTTGATCTCGTCTGTGGTAAGCTCTTCACCCTCAAGGTACTTTTCCATGATTGCGTCGTCCATTTCAGCAGCAGCCTCGACGAGCTTCTCACGGTATTCGTTAGCCATGTCAACCATGTCAGCGGGAATATCCTCTACTCTGACATCCTTGCCAAGGTCATCGTAATACACGTCTGCCTTCATTTCAACCAGGTCAATGATACCCTTAAAGTCATCTTCCGCACCGATAGGAAGCTGAATGGGCACTGCGTTACACTTGAGACGCTCGTGCATCATTTCAACAACACGGAAGAAGTTGGCACCCATAATATCCATCTTATTTACATAAGCCATTCTGGGTACCTGATATTTATCAGCCTGACGCCATACGGTCTCAGACTGGGGCTCAACGCCGCCCTTTGCGCAGAAAACAGTTACAGAACCGTCAAGAACTCGAAGCGAACGCTCAACCTCTACTGTAAAGTCAACGTGGCCGGGGGTGTCGATGATATTGATTCTATGGCCTGCCCAGTGGCAAGTAGTAGCAGCGGAGGTAATTGTGATACCTCTCTCCTGCTCCTGAGCCATCCAGTCCATTGTTGCAGAACCATCGTGAGTTTCACCTATCTTATGGTTTACACCGGTATAGAAAAGGATACGCTCGGTGGTAGTTGTTTTACCTGCATCGATGTGAGCCATGATACCAATATTTCTTGTTTTTTCAAGTGAACAATCTCTTGGCATAGCTTTTCCTCCAAAAATCTGCTGCGGCTGTGATAACCGCAGCCGTCACGTTTATAACGTTTTGCTTCGGCTTTGCGGCCTGATCACCATCTGTAGTGAGCAAATGCCTTGTTAGCCTCAGCCATCTTGTGAGTATCCTCACGCTTCTTGCAAGCTCCGCCCAGACCATTCATAGCGTCCATGATCTCAGCTGCGAGTCTCTCCTTCATGGTTCTCTCGCTTCTTGCTCTTGCGTAAGTTGTAAGCCATCTGAGTCCAAGAGTCTGCTTTCTCTCGGGTCTAACCTCCATAGGAACCTGGTAGGTAGCACCGCCTACACGGCGAGCCTTTACTTCCAGGAGAGGCATGATGTTTTCCATAGCCTCGTTGAATGCTTCAAGAGCATCCTTTCCTGTCTTTTCAGCAACGATCTCAAATGCGCCGTAAACGATCTTCTGAGCTACGCCCTTCTTACCGTCGAGCATGATATTGTTGATAAGACGTGTAACGATCTCGGAATTGTAAACAGGATCACAGAGAACCTCACGCTTAGCTATTTTACCTCTTCTTGGCACAATACTTCCCTCCTTCATAATAATGATATCATAGGTACTCGTTTCTTCCACGACACGTCGTCCAATGCAGAGGTATCATCTATATTAAAATGAATAACTCCACAATTTAATCGCTGTGTGGTTTCATTGAGTCTCATAATTGATTGGCAGCGCTTTTAATTACTTAGCACCGGCCTTAGGCTTCTTCGCACCGTACTTGGAACGAGCCTGATTTCTCTTGGCAACACCCTGAGCATCGAGTGTACCTCTGATGATGTGGTAACGAACACCGGGGAGGTCCTTAACTCTTCCGCCTCTGATGAGTACGACAGAGTGCTCCTGAAGGTTATGTCCGATACCGGGAATGTAAGCTGTTACTTCATTACCGTTGGTAAGCTTTACTCTGGCGATCTTTCTCATAGCGGAGTTAGGCTTCTTAGGTGTAGCAGTTCTTACAGCGGTGCATACGCCTCTCTTCTGAGGTGAGCTCAGATCGATAGCGATCTTCTTCTTGGAGTTATAACCCTTCTGAAGTGCAGGTGCTGTGGACTTCTTTTCGATAACGTCTCTTCCCTTACGAACCAGCTGATTAAAGGTAGGCATTGATACATCTCCTTTCATAGATTTTCGTGATATAAATATGCTTACAAAAACATACCATCACACAATTAAATATTATACACGCATTTTCCCCCATTGTCAAGCACTTTATACAAATTTCACTTTAAAAATTTGTTTTTGTGGTTTTATACAACCGAAAAACCCGCAAAGCACGCAAATGAGGGTAAAATAACGAAAATTCGGAGCAGCATCTCTGCCGCTCCGAACCTTGAACGTTTGTTATTGATGTTATCAGTGAACCGCTGTATGATCCGCATTTTCGGACTTGACGATCTGAACGTTGTTGTAAACGTCCATACCGGTACCTGCGGGGATAAGCTTACCGATGATAACATTTTCCTTAAGACCGAGAAGATGGTCGCTCTTGCCCTTGATAGCAGCATCTGTAAGAGCACGGGTGGTCTCCTGGAAGGAAGCTGCGGACAGGAAGCTGTCGGAATTGGAGGAAGCCTTTGTGATACCCTGGATAATAGGCTTGAAGGTAACGAACTTGAGACCTTCTTCTCCTGCTTCCATTCTTGCCTTGATCTTCAGGTTCTCCTCGTAGATCTCCTTGCGGTCAACTACGGAGCCGGGAAGCATGAAGCTGGAGCCTGCCTCCTCAACACGAACCTTCTTGAGCATCTGGCGAACGATTACCTCGATGTGCTTATCGTTGATATCAACACCCTGGAGACGGTAAACCTTCTGAACCTCGGTGATGATGTAGTTCTGAACAGCCTGCTGACCGAGAACCTCGAGGATATCGGAAGGATTAACGGAGCCTTCGGTAAGGGACTCACCCTTTTCAACCACATCGCCCTCACGCACCTTGATCTTGTAGCCGTAAGGAACGGGATAGTACTCTTCAGCGCCTGTTTCCTCATCGGTGATGATAACGTTTCTTGTCTTCTTGATTTCTTCCATACGAACCTTGCCGCCGAACTTGGCAATGATAGCCGCATTCTTGGGACGTCTGCTCTCGAAAAGTTCCTCGACACGGGGAAGACCCTGTGTGATATCTTCTGCGGAAGCGATACCGCCTGTATGGAAGGTTCTCATTGTAAGCTGTGTACCGGGTTCACCGATGGACTGAGCAGCGATTACGCCGACAGCCTCGCCGACAGCAACAAGATTGTTGTTGGACATATTAGCGCCGTAGCACTTAGCGCAAACGCCGTGCTTAGCGTGGCAGTTGAGAACGGAACGGATAGTAACTCTCTCAACGCCTGCGTCAACGATCTTCTTGGCATCGTTCTCGTTGATGAGCTTGTTCTTGCTTACGATAAGGTTGCCTGTCTTGGAATCGTAAAGATCGTCCATAAGGTAACGGCCAAGAAGTCTTTCCTGGAGAGGCTCGATCATCTCGTTGCCGTTCTTGATGGTGTAGATCTCAATACCCTCATCAGTGCCGCAGTCCTCCTCGTGAATGATAACGTCCTGAGAAACGTCAACCAGACGACGTGTGAGGTAACCGGAGTCAGCGGTACGAAGAGCCGTATCTGCCAGACCCTTACGGGCGCCTCGGGAGGAGATGAAGTATTCCAGAATGTTAAGACCTTCACGGTAGTTAGCTCTGATAGGCATCTCGATGGTCGAACCCGATGTATTGGCGATCAGACCTCTCATACCTGCCAGCTGACGGATCTGGTTGATAGATCCACGGGCACCTGAGTCAGCCATCATGAAGATGGGGTTGTACTTGCCAAGGTCATTCTTCAGAGCAGTTGTTACATCATCTGTAGCGCCGTTCCAGATCTGAATGAAGCGCTTGGACTTTTCAGCTGCGGAGATGAAGCCTCTGCGGTACATTGCGTTGATCTTCTCGACCTGCTTGTCGGCATTTGCGAGGATCTCAGCCTTTTCCTTAGGAATTTCGGCATCGCATACTGCAACGGTGATAGCAGCCTTGGTGGAGTATTTGAATCCGAGAGCCTTGATCTTATCAAGAACTTCGGAAGTAGTGGTTGTGCCGTGAGTTCTTATGCAGCGCTCGATGATATCGGAGAGCTGACCCTTCTTAACAAGGAAGTCGATCTCAAGATCAAACTGCTTGTCGGAGTTGGTTCTGTCAACATAGCCCAGGTTCTGGGGAATGTTCTCGTTGAAGATAAGACGGCCGACGGTGCAGTCGATTATCTTGGATACCTTTCTGTCGCCGATATCCTTGGAGATACGAACCTTGATAGCAGCGTGAAGTGTCACTACGCCCTCCTGATAAGCCATGAGAGCCTCGTTAACGTCACGGAATACCTTGCCTTCGCCCTTTTCTCCCTCTTTCTTCATGGTAAGGTAGTAGGAACCCAGTACCATATCCTGTGAAGGAACGGCAACGGGACGGCCATCAGAAGGCTTCAACAGGTTGTTTGCAGCCAGCATGAGGAATCTTGCCTCAGTCTGAGCCTCTGCGGAAAGGGGAAGGTGAACAGCCATCTGGTCACCATCGAAGTCGGCGTTGAACGCAGTACAAACCAGAGGGTGAAGCTTGATAGCACGGCCTTCAACGAGGATAGGCTCGAATGCCTGGATACCCAGACGGTGAAGTGTAGGCGCACGGTTCAGAAGTACGGGGTGAGACTTGATAACATTCTCCAGTGCATCCCATACATCATTCTCCGCTCTGTCAACCTTCTTGCGGGCGGACTTTATATTGGTGGACTTGCCTGTATCAACAAGTCTCTTCATAACGAAAGGCTTGAAAAGCTCGAGAGCCATCTCCTTGGGGAGACCGCACTGATACATTTTCAGCTCAGGGCCAACGACGATAACGGAACGTCCTGAGTAGTCAACACGCTTACCGAGGAGGTTCTGACGGAAACGTCCCTGCTTACCCTTAAGCATATCGGAAAGAGATTTCAGCGCACGGTTGTTGGGGCCTGTTACAGGTCTGCCGTGACGGCCGTTGTCGATAAGTGCATCGACAGCTTCCTGGAGCATTCTCTTTTCGTTTCTGATGATGATGTCGGGAGCTTCCAGCTCCAGCATCTTTTTAAGACGGTTGTTACGGTTGATAACACGTCTGTAAAGGTCGTTCAGGTCGGAGGTAGCATATCTGCCGCCGTCCAGCATTACCATAGGACGAAGATCGGGAGGGATTACGGGAACAACGTCCAGTACCATCCACTCGGGCTTGTTCTCGGAGAGACGGAAGGACTCGATGATGTCCAGTCTCTTGAGGAGCTTTATTCTCTTCTGACCTGCGGGCAGATCCTTCAGCTCATCTTTCAGCTCGTCGGATACCCATTCAAGGCAGTTGATCCACTTGGACTTGTCAGCGATCTCATCATACTCGCCGTTCTTGTTAGCCTCAGCGATCTTTTCATCAAACAGCTTCTCGATGTACTTAGAGCCGTAGATTACCTTGATGCAGTTGTCGCTTCTCTTTTCCTCTTCCATCCAGTTGTATCTGGTGATGGCGTAGTTATACTCATCTCTGGAAACGAACTGACCAACTTCATATTTCTCATTGTTGCCGTTGTCGGTGATAACGAGAAATCTCTTTGCAAGAGTGTCTCTGATCTGCTGCTCGGTAAGACCTGTTACAGCAGCGAACTGGTCAATGTACTTGACGATGTACTGATTGTATCTCTCAGGGTCATAGTCCTCAAGGAGATCCTTAATAGCCTCTGCACCCATTGCAGCATAGAAATCGTCCTCGTACTTCTCGCACATATCGGAATATTCCTTTTCTGTGAGAAGCTGCTTCTTGACAAGCTCGGTGTTACCAGCGTCAACAACGATATATTTTGTAAAGTAAAGGACCTCTTCAAGACGCTTCTGGGAAACCTCAAGCACCTGACCGATTCTGGAAGGTGTGCCCTTGAAGTACCAGATGTGGGAGCAGGGAGCAGCAAGAGCAATGTGACCCATACGCTCACGTCTTACCTTTGCACGGGTAACTTCAACGCCGCAGCGCTCGCAGACCTTGCCCTTAAAGCGGATCTTCTTATACTTACCGCAGTGGCACTCCCAGTCCTTGGTAGGACCAAAGATCCTTTCGCAGTAAAGACCGTCTCTTTCGGGCTTCTGTGTTCTGTAGTTGATGGTTTCAGGCTTTTCAACAGCGCCGTATGACCAGCTTCTGATTTTTTCGGGGGAAGCAAGACCTATCTTAATAGACTCAAAAGTTTTTAATTCCAAAAGCTTACACTCCTTATCAATAGAGTTTTGGATATCTAATATTTCTTTCCCGCATAAAGCGGGAAAGAAACTCAAAATTGTGCTTTAAACCGGTTTATCAGATAAGATCGTCTGAATCGTCGTGCATGAAGTCGGAATCATCGTCATCGTCCAGACTTCCGAAATCCTCTTCATCGTCGTCAACCAGCGAGAAGCCCTCGTCCAGATCGCCGTCATTGAGATCGTCCTCGGTGTAGTGGCTGTCGTCGGAGGAAGAAAGATCCTCGTAATCGTCAGCATCTGAAACAGGCTGTGGGATAACATCGTCGTCGTCCTCAAATGTGGACTTAAGATCGATCTCCTCGTTGTTTTCATCAAGAACACGGATATCAAGGCAGAGTGACTGGAATTCCTTGATAATAACCTTGAATGCCTCGGGGATACCGGGCTTGGGAACGTTCTGTCCCTTAACGATAGCCTCATAGGTCTTTACACGGCCGACGGTATCATCGGACTTAACGGTAAGGATCTCCTGAAGAGTATAAGCTGCGCCGTAAGCCTCCAGCGCCCAAACTTCCATCTCTCCGAAACGCTGACCGCCGAACTGAGCTTTACCGCCCAGAGGCTGCTGTGTTACGAGAGCGTAAGGACCTACGGAACGTGCGTGGATCTTATCATCAACAAGGTGGTGGAGCTTCAGGTAGTACATGATACCAACGGTAACTCTGTTATCGAAAGGCTCACCTGTACGTCCGTCACGAAGAACGATCTTGCCGTCCTCGTCCATGCCTGCTTCCTTGAAGCACTCACGGATATCCTCCTCGTGTGCGCCGTCGAATACAGGGGTCATTACCTTCCAGCCAAGCTTTCTTGCAGCCATACCGAGATGAACTTCAAGCACCTGACCGATGTTCATACGTGAAGGTACACCCAGAGGGTTAAGAACGATATCCAGAGGAGTACCATCGGGAAGGAAAGGCATATCTTCGGACTTAAGGATACGTGAAACGACACCCTTGTTACCGTGACGGCCCGCCATCTTATCGCCGACGGAGATCTTACGCTTCTGTGCGATATAGCATCTTACCAGCTTGTTAACTCCGGGAGAAAGCTCATCGCAGTTCTCACGGGTGAATATCTTGACATCGACAACAACGCCCGATTCGCCGTGGGGAACCTTCAGGGAGTTGTCTCTTACTTCCTTGGCCTTTTCACCGAAAATAGCTCTCAGAAGTCTTTCTTCAGCGGTAAGCTCGGTCTCTCCCTTAGGAGTTACCTTTCCGACGAGGATATCGCCGGCTCTTACCTCTGCACCGATACGAATGATACCACGGTCATCGAGGTCCTTAAGAGCGTCCTCACCAACGTTGGGGATATCTCTTGTGATGGTCTCGGCACCGAGCTTTGTATCTCTTTCCTCGATCTCATACTCTTCAATATGGATAGAGGTGTAAATATCTTCACGGACAACACGCTCGTTAAGAAGAACGGCGTCCTCGTAGTTGTAGCCTTCCCAGGTCATGAAGCCGATAAGAGCATTCTTACCGATAGCAAGCTCGCCGTTGCTGGTTGCGGGACCGTCCGCAAGGACCTGACCAACGTGAACTTCCTCGCCCTTGTCAACGATAGGTCTCTGGTTTACGCAGGTACCCTGGTTGGAGCGCTTGAACTTGGTGAGCTTATAGGTGTGAGTTGCGCCTGTGCCTTCCTTGACAACGACCTCGTCAGCGGAAACACGCTCAACAACACCGTCATGCTTGGAAACGATGCACACGCCTGAGTCAACAGCAGCCTTGTACTCCATACCTGTTCCAACGATAGGAGCTTCGGTCTTGAGAAGAGGCACAGCCTGACGCTGCATGTTCGCACCCATGAGGGCACGGTTAGCATCATCGTTTTCCAGGAAGGGGATCATTGCAGTCGCAATGGAAACGACCATCTTAGGAGAAACGTCCATGTAGTCGATACGTTCTCTCTCGCACTCGAGGATCTGGTCTCTGTAACGGGCATTTACTCTGGGACGTGCAAACTTGCCTTCCTCGGTAAGAGGCTCGTTAGCCTGAGCAACGGTATAATTATCCTCTACATCGGCAGTCATATATACAACTTCATCGGTTACAATACCTGTAGCCTTATCCACCTTTCTGTAAGGTGCTTCGATGAAGCCGTACTCATTTATCCTTGCGAAAGATGCAAGGTAGGAGATCAGACCGATGTTAGGTCCTTCAGGAGTCTCGATGGGGCACATTCTTCCGTAGTGGGAGTAGTGAACATCTCGAACCTCGAATCCTGCACGGTCTCTGGAAAGACCGCCGGGGCCCAGTGCGGAAAGACGTCTCTTATGAGTAAGCTCAGCAAGAGGGTTGTTCTGATCCATGAACTGTGACAGAGGCGAGGAGCCGAAGAACTCCTTGATAGCCGCAGTTATGGGACGGATATTGATAAGGCTCTGAGGTGTAATGGTCTCAACGTCCTGAGCCTGTGTGTTCATTCTTTCACGAATGCTGCGCTCCATACGGGCAAAACCGATCCTGAACTGGTTCTGGAGCAGCTCACCAACGGAACGGATACGTCTGTTGCCAAGGTGGTCGATATCGTCAACAGTACCAACGCCCTCGCAGAGGTTGATGAAGTAGCTGATCGTGGAGAAGATATCGTCAAGTGTGATGTGCTTGGGAACAAGCTCGTCAACACGCTTCTTTACCATTTCCTCCAGCTCGTCCTTGTCGGCAGCGCTTTCAAGGATATCCTTCAGGACCTTGAAGGAAACAAGCTCGTTGATGCCGTACTGAGCGGTATCGAAATCAACATAGCCGTTGATATCTACCATGCCGTTGCCGATGACCTTGACTTCCTTTTCCTCAACACGGCTCATAGGCTCGCCGCCTGCGGGATTGGAATAGATCTCCTTGTGAACGATCTTCAGCCATACCTCGCTTACGCCTGCCTGCTGGATCTCCATAGCCTTGTCGTAGGAGAGAAGCTCTCCCTCGTCAGCCATGATCTCGCCTGTCAGGGGGTTAGCGATAGGTCTTGCAACGTAGTGACCTGCGATTCTGGAGCCAACGCCCAGCTTCTTGTTGTACTTATATCTTCCAAAACGGGAAAGATCATATCTCTTTGCATCGAAGAACAGCATATTCAGGTGAGAGATAGCGCTGTCAACTGTAGGAGGCTCGCCGGGGCGGAGCTTCTTATAAACCTCAAGAAGAGCTTCCTCGGTGTTCTTGGTAGCGTCCTTCTGGAGGATAGTCTGGCTAAGTCTCTCATCGTGGCCGAACATTTCCTCGATCTCAGGGTCAGTTCCGACGCCGAGAGCACGGATAAATGTGGTAAGAGGTATCTTTCTGTTCTTATCGATACGAACATAAATAACATCGGCGGAGTCCATCTCGTATTCGAGCCATGCGCCTCTGTTGGGGATAACTGTAGTCTTAAAAAGGTCCTTACCGGTCTTATCCTTTTCAAAGGAATAGTAAACGCCGGGTGAACGGACCAGCTGTGATACGATAACACGCTCGGCGCCGTTGATAACAAAGGTGCCGCTTTCGGTCATAAGCGGGAAATCGCCCATGAACACTTCGTTTTCCTTAACGTCGCCGGTCTCCTTGTTCCAAAGGGTAGCCTTTACTCTGAGCGGAGCGGCGTAGGTAACGTCTCTTTCTTTACACTCCGCAACGGAATACTTAGGTGTTTCATCAAGATGATAATCGACAAAGTTAAGAACTAAGTTGCCGTTATAATCCGTGATAGCGGCAACGTCACGGAATACTTCTTTAAGTCCCTCCTCAAGAAACCATTTGTAGGAATTTTTCTGCACCTCGATAAGGTTTGGCATCTCCAGAGCTTCGTTGATCTTACCGAAGCTCATACGAGTGGTCTTGCCGAGCTGCACCGGCTTTACATTCACCATAGGCGGACTCCTCCTCATAATTTTAGAAGAAATAATGTCTATCTTTGCCCTTACAAAGATTATTGGCTTAAAAAACGATTCTGAAACTGCGCCGCATAACGTTTTTACGCAGCTGCCGCAGTGTCGGCAAAACAAGCCATGATAAGCATAAGCCGCAATTAACTTTAGTAAAACAGGCATAAGTTTACATTATGATACAGTATATTATTATATAACATCTGTCAGCCCTTGTCAAGGGATTTCATTCTCATTTCCTCAGATTTTACATTTTGTACAATTCCGTTGGTATAAATATTAACACCATTGCGCAATTACACATAAACAATAAGAGGACTTCGGACAATTTGTTCCGAAATCCTCTTGAATTTATATGATCTATAAATTCACCTGTCAATTTTTCCAATCAACTCTATATTCTCTGCAAAGAAATCAACAAGGTGATCCATTACCCCCTGAGCTGCAAATATAGTTGCTATGGTCAAATAATCCTTGTCGCAATTATAAAAGTCAATACTATATCCAATGTTTTTAAGTAATGCGGATATAAAAGCTTTTTCAGTCCTTCCATTGCCTTCTCTGAAAGGGTGAAGAATATTGAGACTATCAAAAAGCTCAGCAATACAGCTTGGAAGCTCCCGCTCTGAAACATCTTTATAATAATTATTATGTTTAAGCTTATGAAAAATAGCTTCCCCTGTTTCACGGATAAATTCATAAGGGCAGAAACAAGTCCCCTTTTTGGAAATATTTGTGGTACGTATCTGACCTGCCCAATCATATATATCCTGAAACAAATATTTGTGAATGGATAAATAAAAGTCAAAATCCACATTTTCAAACTTTATACCATTCTCTAATTCCATTAGCCGCATTGCCGAATAGTAGCTTTCCGCCTGCATTAACGTCCGGTCATCACGTATGCCAAGTTTATTTATAAGAACAGCTGAATTCGGGTAACAATTTGCAGTTGTAGGGTCATAAGGCATTGGCTTTTCTTATCCTTTCCTCAGACATCTTTTTTAGGCTTTCTGCCAGTTCCGACTTTTTAAGTCTGCCGTCAAAAAGCCGCATACATATATCCTTGTCCTTTTCGGAAAAGCAATACCCTTCCATTTCAACTATAGCCACCGCATTATCCAGCAGCTTCCTTTTTTCATCATTGGTCGCCGCTTTCTTTTCAACTACCACAAGAGCACCTCCAGTCATTCACTCCAGTATTTCCTGTCAAGGCTCCTGAACTGAACGGCACGGGCGATATGGCTCTTGCCGATGACCTCTTCGCCCTCCATGTCCGCAACAGTTCTTGCCACCTTTAAAATGCGGTCATATGCCCTGGCGGAAAGTCCCATTTTCTCAAAAACATTTTTGAGCATAACGCTTGCCTCATCTGACATGGGGCAGACATCGTGCAGGATATCGGGAGTGATCATTGCATTGCAGGTGATGTCTGTTCCCGCAAAACGCTTCTGCTGGATCTCTCTTGCCGCCTGAACACGCTCTCTTATGGCTTCAGAGGATTCTTCTTTCGCCCCCGAGGACAGATGCTCATACTCAACAGGAGCCACTTCAACCTGAATATCGAACCGATCGAGCAAGGGGCCGCTTATGCGGTTTATGTAAGCGTGAGCCTGCTTTTTGCCGCAGATGCACTTGCGTGTGGGGTGTCCGAAATATCCGCAGGGACAGGGATTCATGGCAGCCACCAGCATGAACGAGCATGGATATGTCACCGTGCCCGATGCCCTTGAAATAGTAACCTGCTTGTCCTCCAGAGGCTGGCGGAGTATCTCCAACGCCTGACGTGAAAACTCGGGCAGCTCATCAAGAAAAAGTATGCCGTTGTGCGCAAGGGATATCTCACCCGGGCGTGGTATGGTTCCACCGCCTGAAAGTCCCGCACCCGAAATGGTGTGGTGAGGCGATCGGAAAGGCCTTTTTGTCACCAGCGGGTTTTCCTTTGAAACAAGCCCGCAGACAGAATGTATGTTCGTCGTCTCGATGGACTCCTTAAAAGTCATTGCAGGCATTATGGTGGAAAGCCTTTTTGCCAGCATGGACTTTCCGCTTCCCGGCGGCCCGATCATAATCAAATTATGACCGCCGGCAGCCGCATATTCCATTGCCTTTTTAGCCGTCTGCTGACCCTTTACATCGGCAAAATCCACCGTATCAAAGCGTTTTTCGGGCAGCACCTCATATTTTCTCTGGGGAATAAGCACCGCTTCCCTGTTGAAATGCCCGATAAGCTCGGAAACATTGTCGATGCCGTAAACAGTCACGCCCTCCACAACGCTTGCCTCATAGGCATTGGCAGAGGGAACGAAAACCGTGTCAAAACCCGATCTTTCAGCGCACAGCACCATAGGCAGAACGCCGTTCACATGGCGCACGTCACCGTTCAGCGAAACCTCTCCGATAAAAGCGGTCTTGTCAATATTTTCCTCTATATTGCCCGTTATTTTGAGCAGCGCCGCAAAAATGGCAAGGTCGTGCATACTTCCAGTCTTTTTAGTGTCCGCAGGAGCAAGGTTCACTATCACCCTTGCCAGAGGAAAGGAAATGCCCGCACTCCTGAAAGCCGCTCTTATTCTTTCACGGCTCTCCTTGACGGAAGTATCCGCCAGACCTACTATATCAAAGCATGGCGTTCCCCTGCTGACCTCCGTTTCGACCTCAACGGGAAAGGCGTTCAGACCGAAAAGCCCCAGACTGTTTACCTTGGCAAACATATTATCCCTCCGTTAACCCAGCTTTTCTTCCAGCCAGTCGGAAATGTTTTTATAAACCTCCAGGCGGTTTGTCTCGTTGAGCAGCTCATGGCGGCAGCCGTCCCAGAGCTTCAGCTCAACATCATCGAAGCCGTGGCGTTCCATGCTCCTGAATATCTGCATAACTCCCCTGCCGAAGGTTCCCACAGGGTCGTCTGTTCCGCCCATGATAAGCACAGGCAGGTCATGGCGCACCTTGTTGTACCATGAACGGTCGGAGCAGTACTGCACCAGCATGAAAAGATCCCTGAAAGCAGAAGATGTAAAGATAAAGTTGCACTTCTTGTCCGCAACATAGCTTGCCACAACGTTTTCATCACGGGATATCCAGTCAAATTCAGTCCGCTTGTCATCGACCATAACGTTGCTCATGCCGAAAAGCAGATGATTTATCTTTCTTGAACGGCTCTTTACACCGTGGAGCATTATCTCCGAATCAGCCAGAGCGATGCCGAAAGGCAGGGCAGGGTGAATGCCCACAGTTCCCAGCAGAATTGCTCCGTCCGTATCACCGCTGTACTTGCCCAGAACGCAGCGGACGATGATAGAACCCATGGAGTGACCGAGGAAATAGTGAGGTACATCGCCGAATATAGACTTTCCGATAAGCTGTACCTTTCTTACGTCCTTTAGCAGATATATCCAGCCGTCCTCCAAAGCAAAATAGCCCAGATCGTCATTGTCCGAAACGGAATTGCCGTGACCCAGATGGTCGTTTGCGATAACCGCATAGCCCAGTCCGCAAAGGTAGTCGATAAAATGCTCGTATCTGCCGATGTACTCGCACATTCCGTGACAGATCTGGATAAGCGCCTTGGGCTTCCGTGCAGGCTCGGGGGTGTAGATGTAATAAGCTATCCTGTCAACTCCGTTGGAGCTTTTGAAAAAGTGTTCTGATTTATTAAAGTTCATACCGATCCGCCCTTTCTATTTTTTCATTTTAAAGCCCTCGTCCGAAAGAGGGTTTGATTCCATGGCAGTGCGCACGTTATCGTTGGTAAGGTGGGTGTATATCTCCGTGGTGGAAACGCTGGCGTGACCCAGTATTTCTTTGAGCACCATAGGGTCAACGTTGCCGTACTGATACATAAGTGTAGCCGCCGTGTGCCTGAGCTTATGGGTGGAAAGACCCCTGTTGCCCATGCCTATGCGGTCGATAGCGCTCGTAACTATCTGCTCCACACGCCTGTTGCTGATGCGTGTCTTTCGCTTTGAGAGGAAAAGCGCATCTGTGGGAGCCTCAGGGCGGGCTGCAAGATACTGGCGTATAGCCTCTGCACAGCCGTTGTTTATGTGGATTATCCTTTCCTTGTTGCCCTTTCCCAGCAGTCTCATGCTGCGGTCGTCCAGGTCTATGTCGGTGATGTTCAGTCCCACAAGCTCGGAAAGCCTCATGCCGCAGTTAAGGAAAAGCATAAGGATACAAAAATCACGCTCGTAGAAATCTGATGCGGGGCTTACGTTTTCCAGCAGCTTTCTGCTCTCGTCCAGACCCAGATATTTGGGTTGAGCCTTTTTGGGAGAAGGAACGTCCAGCTGTTCCACAGGATTGTTTTCCAGATGAAAGCTTGTGAGCTTGTTGTTGCACAGCGCCTTGTAAAATCCCTTTATGGCAGATATCTTTCTTGCCCTGGTCTTGTCGTTGTTGCCCCTCTCCTCGGCGGAGAAGTTAAGATACTCGTAAACGTCCGCCAGAGTTATCCCTGCCACAGCAGAAAAGGGTACATCTGCTATTATGTCGCAGTTTTCGGCGGATATTATATTTTCCTTGATATATCTGAGAAAAAGCCGCAGGTCGATATAATACGATTCGATAGTTTTTTCCGAACGGTTCCTTATTACTCTCAGATAAAAAATATATTCTCTGAGATAAGGAGGACAGTCCTTCATATCCACAGCCACAGCATTTCACCTCTTCATTGTTTTTATATAATTTTAACATACCTGACCTTTTATGTCAAGCAGCGTGACGGTGTGTCACAGCTTCTTCATCAATGTTTTTTAGAACATTAGCGCCAATATTTTAATTTTTCGGGAGATCTGTAACCAACCCGAATATAAAAACGGCTCATGCCAACGCACAAGCCGTTTTGTATCAGATATTTTCATCGGGGATAGAAAGCTGCATCGACGGGTCGGTGCGGATAACATTGCCCTCCCCCGCTCTGAACGCAGGGGGCATTATATATGCCTTGCCGTCACGGAATGTTACCGAAACGCCGTGGATAACGCTGTATCTGTCCAGCGTTCCGTTCTGCTCCCGTTCCTCGTCGGTGTATTCATGCCACTCGCTGCACAGTATGACACTATCAGCATAATGAAAGGTCACGACCTTGTATTCCCTTTCGCCGCCCCATACACGGTCATCGGAAGCAACACTGCCGTCCTGCCATCTCAGGCAGAATGTGCCGTTCTTTATCTCCATGTAATAATCGGCGTTCCTGTCACCGTTGGGATAATATTTTCCCTCGGGGATAACAGGCTCGGTGAAGCTTTCGTCATGAGTGCAGACGCCGCCCTCTGTCTGTCCCAAATACAGGTCATATATGGAATCAGGCTCCACAAGCCACTTTTCACGAAGCGCAGGGTCAGCCAGCAGTTCTGTACGTGTCGGCGGGTCATCATAATCAAGCCCCTCGGCAGGCTTCGGGTCAAAGGCTGTTCTGAGATAAATGCTTGCGCCCAATGCAGAGCAAAGCAATACCGCAGCGCCGATAATAAATCCCTTTTTCATAAAAATTTCTCCTGCATACTATCCTTCTTAAATCACTTAATGGTAGAATACGCAATATCAGCATAAAAAGCACTTCACTAAACAAAAGAAAAATTTTTCATTAGCTTCTTACATATATTTCGCCATTCGCTAAAATAAAATCTCCTCCACTATATGTTGTTTCAATATATATCCAGTTTGAAGGTCCCGTATGAACCGTTGATTGTCCATAATACGTCCAGCTTGTTAAATAAAACGTAAACGATGGACTTGCTGAATATGTATGTTTACCACTTCCTGACACAAATGAATTTTTTTCAGTCGAATATACATTATTGAAAGTACATGATATTCCATCAGTTGAAATGTTAATATATGAATCAGAGCGACCTGTCGACAGACAATAATAGGTACCCGCAGGCAGTGACACCAAGCCTCTGGGTGTAACTTCTTTCTGTGATAAGCCAGCAGGAATACTCTCAATTGTCTGAGCTGAAACTGTATTTGAAAACAATGATATAGTTCCTATTACAGACAAAAGTACGGCAATAATTCTACTTGTTCCTCTTTTTTTCATAATAATAACCTCCATAGTCACAGACACTTAAGTGATTCCTAAAGTTTCTTTTTTCATTTTATAAACCGTTTAAGCATTAGTCACAGGTGCAACAGCTGTCAGCATCACAGCAGTTGATAGTGCTGCTGCAATCATTCTTTTTAACATTTTTTTTGACTTCATAAAGCGACCTCCTAAACATGTCATATTTGATGAACATTTCATCATTTCTATTATACAATTCAAATTTACAATTGTCAATCATTCCTATTAAAATCGTATATTTGCACAAATGCGCAGCGCTCATATTGTCAAACTGTATGTCGAAAATTGTCGAATTTTTATCATACACACAAAAAGCGCACCCCAAGAAAGCCTTGGAGTGCGCCTCTGAAAATATCGTATTAAACTCAAGCCTGAGAATTCTTCTTTGCCTCAAGGTCAGCAAGAGCGTCCTTGCGGGAAAGATTTATTCTGCCCTGGTTGTCGATCTCCATTACCTTAACAACGATCTCGTCGCCAACGGAAACGATGTCCTCGACCTTTTCAACTCTCTGCTTGTCAAGCTTGGAGATGTGAACAAGTCCGTCCTTGCCGGGAGCAATCTCGACAAATGCACCGAAGTTCATGAGCTTTACTACCTTACCACGGTAGATAGCGCCGATCTCGGGATCGTTTGCAATGGTGTTAACGATCTGGAGAGCCTTGCGTGCGTTGTTGATATCAACACCGCTGATGAATACGTTGCCGTCGTCATTGATATCTATCTTTACCTGGCAGTCAGCGGAGATCTTCTGGATAACCTTTCCGCCCTGACCGATAACTTCTCTTATCTTGTCAACGGGAACCTTGGTCTGGAGCATCTTGGGAGCATACTTGCCAACCTCAGGACGGGGCTCGGGGATAGCCTTGAGCATAACCTCATCAAGGATATAATCTCTTGCCTTGTGAGTCTTTGCAAATGCTTCCTTGATGATATCGTAGGTAAGTCCGTCAACCTTGATATCTACCTGGATAGCGGTGATACCCTTCTTGGTACCGCCTACCTTGAAGTCCATGTCGCCGAAGAAGTCCTCAAGACCCTGGATATCTACCATAGTCTGGAAGCTTCCGTCGTCACGGGTGATAAGTCCGCAGGAGATACCTGCAACGGGAGCCTTGATGGGCACGCCTGCGTCCATAAGAGCCAGTGTGGAGCCGCAGATAGAACCCTGAGATGTGGAACCGTTGGAGGAAAGAACTTCGGAAACAAGTCTCAGTGCATAGGGGAATTCCTCAACAGGAGGGATAACAGGCTCAAGTGCTCTTTCAGCAAGTGCGCCGTGACCGATCTCACGTCTTCCGGGGCCTCTGGAGGGCTTTGTCTCACCTACGGAGTAGGAGGGGAAGTTGTAGTGGTGCATATATCTCTTGGTATCTTCTTCATCAAGACCGTCGATCTTCTGAGCGTCGCTTACAGGGCCGAGAGTTGCAACTGTAAGAACCTGAGTCTGACCTCTTGTAAACAGACCCGAACCATGTACTCTGGGAAGAACGCCTACCTCGGCAGCCAGAGGACGGATATCATCGATTCCACGGCCGTCAACACGCTTGCCCTCGTAGAGCCAGTTTCTTACGATCTTCTTCTGGAGCTTGTAGATGCACTCGTCGATCATAGCGGTCTTTTCGGGATAAAGCTCATCAAACTTAGCGTGGATATCGTCCTTGATAGGATTGAGCATTTCCTCACGCTTGTTCTTGTCATCTGTATCGAGAGCAACCTTTACTCTGTCAGCAGCAAATTCCTCGATGGCATCGAACATATCGTGGTCAACTTCCATGGACTCGAACTCGAACTTCTTCTTGCCGATCTGAGCCTGGATATCGCTGATGAAATCGACCAGCTTCTTGATCTCGGTGTGGCCTGCAATGATGGCGTTGAGCATAGTGTCATCGTCAACCTCGTTAGCGCCTGCTTCGATCATAACGACCTTGTCCTTGGTACCTGCAACGGTAAGGTTAAGGTCATTTCTTGCTCTCTGCTCGAGAGTGGGGTTAAGAACGATCTCGCCGTCAACCAGACCAACGCTGATGCCGCCGATAGGGCCGTTCCAGGGAATATCGGAAATTGAAATAGCGATAGATGTTGCGATCATGCCCACGATCTCGGGAGAGTTGTCGGGATCAACAGCAAGAACAGTCATAACAACGGAAACGTCGTTTCTCATGTCCTTGGGGAAAAGAGGACGGATAGGACGGTCAACAACACGGGAAGTAAGGATAGCCTTTTCGGAAGGCTTGCCCTCTCTCTTCATGAAGGAACCGGGGATCCTGCCTACGGAATAAAGTCTTTCCTCGTAGTCAACGGAAAGAGGGAAGAAGTCAACGCCCTCTCTGGGCTTAACGCTTGCGGTAACGTTTGCCATAACTACAGTTTCGCCGTATCTTACCCAGCAGGAACCGTTGGAAAGCTCACAGGTCTTGCCTGTTTCAACAACGAGCTCTCTGCCTGCGAACATGGTCTTGAAAACTCTGTAGTTGTCAAATGTTTTCATCTGATTCATTTAATTTACCTCCGTACATTTTATTTTCCGGCGGCTTTAGCAATAAATCCGAAGCAGGAAAGGGCTTCATGCTCCCGATTTAATGCTAAACGACCGCCTTAGATAACGAGCGAAAAACAAGTTATACCGATTTCAAAATGTTCTATAGACAATTACGGCAAGCTGTCGTATCTGTCTATAGTTCGGTTTGAAATTAGTATTAAAGGCAGAGTAAAGGCAAGGCCTTTACATTCTGCCTTTAAGAAAGAATTACTTACGAAGACCGAGCTTCTCAACGATTGCACGATATCTGTTGATATCCTTCTTCTGAAGGTAAGCAAGCAGATTACGTCTGTGACCTACCATCTTAAGAAGACCTCTTCTGGAGTGGTGGTCGTTGTTGTGAGCCTTGAGGTGAGCGTTAAGGTCGTTGATTCTCTTAGTGAGAATTGCGATCTGAACCTCGGGAGAACCGGTATCGTTCTCGCTCATCTTGTTAGCTTCGATAATAGCGTTCTTTTCTTCCTTGAGCATCATAATAAATACACCTCTTTAAAATATTTCCCCTCACCGGGCATACGGCAGGTATGTTCCCTATCGGGCTTTACCCGTAAGCTTAGTGGAGGGCTGTGTCATGCACATACAGCACAACGGAATTATTATATCACACATTTTTGCATTTGTAAAGTGTTTTTTGAAATTTTTCACTCCTGCTTAGCCTTAAATGCCACAGCCACAACATCGGGGCCGCTGTTTGCCGCAACTGCTCCGCCTACTCTGAACGAAAAATCAACGGGAGGATATCCCAGGCGCTTTGTAAGCAGCTCCGAAAGCTCCTTTGCACGGCTCAGGTCTCTGCCGCCGATAACGATGTAAGGCGAATCCTTTTCTATCCTGCTGCAGGCAACGTCGGCAAGCTTGGGAACAACATTCTGCTCTCCTCTGGGCTTTGCCACTACCTTTGTGCCCGCACCCTTGAGCAGGATAATGGGCTTGAGACCCAGCAGCTCGCCTGCAAATGCAGCCGCAGCGCTTACACGTCCCGACTTCTTTACAAATCTGAGGGTATAGGTGGCAAGATAAACTTCGTTCACCTCGAACCAGTCTGTAAGATACTTTTCGATATCATCGGCAGAGCTGCCCTCTTCTGCCATCTGCGCCGCACGGATAACGGGATAGCCGTATGCGCCCGAATAGCTGGTGGAATCAAGCACACATATCCTCAGGGAGTCCTTCTTTTCGGGGTGAGCCTCAAAGAAATTATCCCTTGCCATGCAGGCATTCTGATATGTAGCGGAACCGTGGGCATTTATGGAAACATAGAAGATATCCCCGTAACCCTCTTCCGCATATTTTTCATAAAGCTCCTCGAACTCAAATGCTGTGAGCTGAGAATGAACGGGAAGCTCAGCGGAAGCGTCGATAAGGTCGTAATATTCGTCGTTGGAAATATCGCCGTCACGGAAGCTCTTGTCGCCTACGGTGATGGGGAAGCCCTGAACGTCAATGCCGTACTTTGCGCTGTCAGCCTTGGCGATATCGGCTGCCGAGTCTGTGATGATCTTTATTTTTGCCATGATTTTCTCCATTCCGCCGCTTTTGCGGCATAATTATGATTATATTTTACCATGAAAATTTTGTGAGCTGACCCTTTGTTTCAAGGTCGGGATAGCCCCACTGCCTCAGCACCTCATAAACCGCAATGGCAGCGGAGTTTGACAGATTAAGGCTTCTCAGCGTACTTCTCATGGGTATTCTTACACATTCATCGGGGTGGGCATACAAAAGCTCTTCGGGAAGCCCAGCGTCCTCACGTCCGAAAATAAGAAAGCTGTTGTCGGGATATTCCGCATCGGAATGTATCTTCCTGCCCTTGGTGGTGAAGAAGAAATAATTCCCGCCGCTGTTTTTCTCAAAGAAATCATCTGTATTGTCATAGTAGCTTATGTCAAGCTTGTCCCAGTAGTCAAGTCCAGCACGCTTCAGCTTTTTGTCATCTATCTGAAAGCCCATGGGACGGACAAGATGGAGCCTTGCTCCCGTAACGGCACAGGTGCGTGCGATATTTCCCGTGTTCTGGGGTATCTGCGGCTCCACAAGAACTATATTCAAAGAAGGCATAGCATATCCTTTCTCACAGTGTTTCGTAATCGCAGAGATTGGGGTTATCAATAAGAAAGCCCAGGCATCTTTCAAGCATGATGCCCTCTCTGGGGTCGGTGCAGTAGCTGTATGTGGTCTTGATTGCAAGCTCCAGGAATGACGCTGCCCTGTTCATGGCAATGGGCAGGCTGTCCCCTCTCAGAACCGCTCCCGTAAGTACGGAAGCAAACACATCTCCCGTGCCGGGATAGCTTGCGTTCACCTGCACATAGGGCACCTTCCAGAACTTGTTGTGCTCACTGTCATAGCCCACGTTGCAGCATTCTCCGCAGATAAATGCGCTGGTGATGACGACTATCTTGGGGCCAAGCTTTGAAAGTCTCACCAGAATGCTTTTCATCTCCGAAGCGGAGCGGGGAAGCAGATTGGGATCCTCGCCCAGAAGTATGGCTGCCTCGGTCATGTTGGGCGTGATGATATCCGCCACAGCCACAAGCTCTCCCATTCTGCGGCGCAGCTCGGCGGTGCAGGTCTTATAGGGCTTTCCGTGGTCTGCCATAACGGGATCCACCACTTTGAGCGCCTTGGGATAGTCCGCAAAAAACTCCAGGCAGTGATCTATCTGGTCGGTAGAAGCAAGAAATCCGCTGTAAATGCAGTCAAAATCCATATCGAACCGCTTATAATGCTCCAGTGCAGGGGACATATAATCGGTAAGATCACGCATGACCACATCACCGAAACCGCCCGTGTGCGTGGAAAGTATCGCCGTGGGAACGGGACATACCTGAATGCCCATGGCCGAAAGGGTAGGCAGTATCACCGTCAGCGAACAGCGCCCCACTCCCGAAAGGTCATGGATAGCTGCCACCTTTGTATTGCTTTTCAAATAAAAAACCACCTTATTACTATATTTATACAGTTGCCGCAGCGGCGCATATCACCCTTGCCGCTCCCATCTGTTTAAGGAGCGATGCGCAGCAGCTGAGGGTCGAGCCTGTTGTGATAACATCGTCTGCAAGAAGCACCGTCATGCCCGAAAGGTCACGTTCTGTCGCCGAATACTGTTTTCCCACCGCACTCCTGCGCTCCTCAGCGCCGAGAAGATGCTGCGATGTCTTAACGTGCTTTCTGCAAAGCACATCTTCCACAGGCACCTCGCCTGCCGATATCGCCCTTGCAATAAGCTCCGCCTGATTATATCCACGCTCACGCTTCTGCTTTGCTGTCATGGGAACGGGGACTATAAGGTCAATACCGCTCAAAACGCCGGCCGTTTCCAGTCTGTCACGCAGCACCCTGCCGAATATGTCGGCACCGTTTGTGTTGCCGTGGAATTTAAGGTTGTGGATACAGTCCCTTACGCTATCCGCATAATATGCCGCCGCATAGCAGCCGTCATAGCTCACATTTCCGCATATGCAGCCTTTGAGGAGCGATTTCCCGCAGCCTGTGCATATATTTTCATCAGCCCACAGAGCCTCATGAAAGCACTTTTCGCAGCACAGAATATCATAGGCAATGAACTCACCGCAGAAAGGACAGCGGTTTGGAAAGGCAAGGTCAAGCAGATAGGCTTTCAAATTGCTTTTAAAAGCACTCGAAAAGCAATTTGAAAAAACATCGTCCCCCGCAATAATGCGCCTGTCCATATCAGCCCAGCTCGCTTTCTATCATATGCCGCAGGCAGGTGTATCGAAGCGTGCGCCTGTCGTTATGCACCATCTTCTCCACAATGGATTTGGAGCCGACGATTATAAGCATCTTTTTGGCTCTCGTTACCGCCGTGTAAAGGAGATTTCTGTAATAAAGCTTGTCAAATCCGCCAAGCAGCGGGATTATCACTGCCGTGAACTCGCTGCCCTGGCTCTTGTGAACGGTAATGGCATAGGCAAGCTCCAGCTGTTCCAGCATTTCAAGGGAGTATTCCGCAATGCGCCCCTCGAAGTCGATGACCACAGTGCCCTCGCCACGCTTTACCTTTACTATAGTGCCGATATCGCCGTTGAAAATTCCCGTGCCGTTCTCGCCGTCCTTTTTCCAGACAATATCGTAGTTATTTTTGGTCTGCATCACCTTATCGCCGTCACGGAAGGTGAAAAGTATGCCCTTTACCTCGGAAAGCTCCTTTTTCGGGGGATTGAGCACCCTCTGGAGCATCTTGTTCATCTCCACCGAACCCAGTATGCCCTTTCGTGAGGGGCACAGCACCTGAATATCATCCAGCGGAGAATAGCCGTAAGCATCGGGAAGCCGCCTGCTGCAAAGCTCGGTGACAGTCACTGCCGCCCCCTCCGCATCAAGGCGCTGCATAAAGAAAAAGTCGCTGTCCTTGCGGGAAAGGTCAGGCTCCTCGCCGTTCACTATCTTGTGGGCATTGGTGATGATACAGCTCTGCTGAGCCTGTCGGAATATCTCGTTAAGGGCAACAACAGTCAGCCTGCCGCTGTCTATCATGTCTTTCAGGATATTTCCCGCACCTACCGAGGGCAGCTGGTCGCTGTCACCTACCATTATGAGCCTGCACGAAAGCTTTAAAGCCCTGAGCAGCGACTCAAAAAGCAAAGTATCTACCATAGACATCTCATCTATTATCATAACATCACAGGAAACGGGATCCTGCTCGTTGTGCTTGAATTTAAGCTGCCCCGACTTGTCGTACATCACTTCCAGCAGGCGGTGAATGGTCTTGGCGGGATATCCCGTCAGATCGGCGATACGCTTCGCCGCACGTCCTGTAGGAGCAGTTATCATCACCTTCATGCCCCTCTGCTCATAAAGAGAGATTATGGCTTTGAGGGTAGTGGTCTTACCTGTACCGGGGCCGCCCGTCAGGATAAGAAAGCCCTTTGAAAGTGCAAGAGATATAGCCTCTCTCTGCTTGTCAGCATAGGTGATTATCTTTGTTTTCTCTTCAATGTCGATAAGCTTGCTGTAATCCGTTCCCGTGTCCTTGAAGCAGTCGTTCATCACGGAAAGTCGGGTGCTTATGTACTGCTCCGCACGGAAAAAGTCCTGCAAAAATACAAAGCTCCTGCCGTCCTTGTCATAAACGCACAGCTCGTCATCATCGCAGGCAGCGGAAAGATTATCGTCAAACACCTCTTCGCCCACGTCCAGCAGCTTTACGGCAGTTTCTTTCAGCCTGTCCTCCGGCAGACAGGTGTGACCGTTAAAAGCATTGTGGGTAAGGATATAGCAAATGCCCGCCCTTATGCGTCCCGGGCTGTCCTTGGGTATCTCCAGCTTTGCTGCCATTTCCTCAGCCTTGGAAAATTCCAGCTCAATGCCCTGGGAGCAGAGAATGTAGGGGTTCGCCTTTATCTGCTCCACCGCAAACTGCCCCCACCGCTTCCATGCGGACACCGCCACAGAGGGGGAAACTCCGTAGCCCGCAAGGAATATCATCAGCGCACGTATGCCGAAAATGCGCCTGAATTCCTGTGATATCTCGTCAGCCTTTTTGGCGGACATTCCCTTGACCTTTATAAGATCCTCGGGGGTGTTTTCAATGACCTCCAGAGTTTTGTCGCCGAACTCCTCCACCATGCGCTTTGCAAGGGTGGGGCCGATGCCCTTTATAACTCCCGAGGAAAGATATTTCAGTATGGCGGTCTCAGTGGCAGGCAGCTTCCGCTCGCAGGCCTCTGCCCTGAACTGAGCGCCGAATTTGGGGTGAGTGACATATTTTCCCGTGAGCCGCAGCTCCTCGCCCTCTTCGATAGTTCCCAGCTCACCCACCACGGTAACATAGTCGCCGCCAGTGTCAAGGTCGAGGACGATATAGCCGTTCTGTTCATTGCAGAACAAAACGGTCTCCACAGTGCCCTCAATATGGATAAGCTCATTTTCGGTGTTCGGCATAAAAATTCCTCTGTTTTAACGGTTTCATTGAATTTTGCATAATATCGTATTTTATCATTATATCATAGCGCTGCGGAAATTGCAACCGTTTTATAAGTATCGGTCAGGGTAAAATAAAGCTCAGGCTGACGAAATACTAATGTCCGTCAGCCTGAGATTATTATGGGTCATATTATTTTTCACCAATCCTGAAAGCAATGATCTTTAATGCTGTTCCGCTCATATGCCGCCCTGCTTTCTGAGATCTATGTAGTATATGATGCTATTTTCAGTCCCGAATCATATGTCACTTCCGTGCCGTCAAGGCGGATATATCCGTCAGTATCATCAAGGGTGAATTTAACAGTGCAGGCTTTTGTCAGCAAAAGTGCATCGGCATAAAAATCAATGATGACTCCGTTTTCATCTTCATACGCAACAGCCTCCTTTTCATAAGCGCCAATCCACAGCGGTTGGATATTATCATCATCAAAGCCTGCGTCTATGCCAAAATATTTCTGAGCGGCATCGTTGAAATTATCCGCACTGTACTCGGTAAACTTGCCAAGAAATCTTGCAAGGGAGCTGTAAAAGGCATAGTCCTTTGCAATCGGCTCGGAATATCTTATGTAAGGCTCCAGCTCCACCATGCACTCATAGCAGAACCGCACCTTATCGGAAACATTGCCGTTTCTCTCAAGCAAGCGGATACTTTCCCGTTCCTCCCCATTCATGGAAAGCGCTCCGAAAAGGGAGTATTCTCCAAGAGGGTCAAGAGCAGTCACCGTCCAAAGATTTTCACCTTTTTCAAAGCGCCCGTCATCGCTTTCGGTCACATTAACGCTGATATGATAGGTCTTTGAAAAATCCGAGGGGTTGGAGCCTTTATTCAGCTCCGATGAAATAATGCTGTACCCCGAAATATCAACGCCGTCAATAAAATCAAACGCCGAGGTGCTGTCCGCAGAGCAAAGCATTCGCAATGTTTCCTTGTCCTTTTGGGCAAAGGCGTCCATAAGCTGCGTGATGCGCCCGTCATATTCCTGCTCTACGGCATTGTCATAGTCTGAGGACGTTTCACTGACCGTATCTGTAACGGAGGTACTTTCGGTCAATGCACTTTCGGCTGAACTGCTTACTGCCTGTTCATCTGTCCCGCTCCTACAGGCGGCAAGCAGAAGTACGACAGTAAAAACAGCTGTAATGCTCTTGTGTTTAGTCCATTGCATATGTCTCATTCCTTCCGAATATCAGGTACTTGTGTACATCAAACCTGAGCTTTTCTCCTGCCGAAAAATCTTCCAAAAGCCCACGCCGCCAGCAGTCCCAAAGCCGCACCGAAAATATTCTGTATCACCGAATCAATATCAAAAAGCCCTATGGAAAGCACAAACTGCACAACCTCAGGCAGAAGCGCATATACCAAAAGCAGTGCGCATCGCTTTTTCAGCGGCATATTTTCAAAGGCTGCCGAAAGCAGGAATGCAAGTACCGCAAACATAGCTATATGCCATATAATACGCATGATATTTCCCGCAGGATCTATCCATATCTCACTGTAGGAGCTGAACGGAACAAGATTATAAACCTGCCAGCCGCCCTCACGCATATCACGAACCAGCTCTCTTGACATGGTAAGATTTACAGGTTTTGGCAGTATCCTGAAATAAAACAGGAGCATTATTATATTATAAATCCAAAAGATAATTTTCATTATTTTACTTTTCATGATGTCCTCCGATAAATAAGCTTATGAAGCCTATACGTTCTGAAGCATATCGGCTTCATGCAAAACATCATCTGCTTTCAGCCATTTTCATATATATCCCATTCCGAACATCCGACTGATTATATCCTGCGCCCAGATCATAGGGCTGGATATCGACTGAGCCGTCATCGTTAAAAACAACGCCTTTGAGAGTGCCGTCCACAATGATCTTTTCGCCCGGCCACAGTCCCTCAGAAAATCCATCATCAGCTGATGTCCTGTCATGCCACTGAGTGCATATGACCACACTGTCGTTTGAATGAATGGTATGAACGATAAACTGCTTTTTTCCGTAATATTCCGATGCTTCATCACCGTAAAGGCTGCCGTCGGGACTTTTGTATGTCATGTAATACTTTCCGTCCTCGAACGAGACCTCCATATAATGATCCGCCGAAGCATCACCGTCGGGATAATAGCTGCCCACAGGTATGGCAGGCTCCGTATAGCTCAGGTCATGTGTGCATACGCCGCCGTCATTCAGGTGCTGATTAAAGTAATAATCGGTATAATCGCACTCCTCATGTATCCAGCCGCTTTCGGGCTTTTCATCGAAAGCCCCCGCCCTGTCAAAAGATACAAACGCAAACCACGCCGCAGCGGCAGCAGCCGATATTGCAAAAACAGCTGTAATGCTCTTGTGTTTAGTCCATTGCATATGTCTCATTACCAAGAATTATATTGCCTCCTGAATATTCAGCACTTATGTACAGCTCATCTTTGGAAACATTATGAGTTCCATATTCATACCACGAACTTATCGAAAAATAGAAATCGTGATTTAAATTATACACATAGCCACCTGTACCACATATATATTTTCCAAGTTCAGGGCAATAAATATTATATACCGTGCACGTAGTTGTAGCTGATGTAGTTGAATTTATCTGAATATATGCAAATCTGCTTGACTGACAATAATATGCTCCGACAGGCAACATCGAATACACAGCTACATCATCATTTTGCACTGAATATGATTCACCAAGAGTAACAGAATCATATTCAAAGTTTTCAGCACTGTATGCTGAAGCTGCACTGCTTACCATTGCAACCGCAATGACTGTTGAAAATAATAAATCAGTTAATTTTTTCATATATTTCTTCCTTTCATACTTAATGTGACAAACCCGAAACAGACACACAGCGCATCTGTCTCGGTCTGCCATGGAAAAAAATTGCGTCAAATCGTTACTTCCTTGCTGATTTTCTCAATGGTCTCACTGTCACTTCCGCTATATACAGTAAAAACTGTTCTTAAACGGTAAGTTCCGCTGCTGAGGCTGCTTTTGCTGTTACTGACAGTCAATGTATAGTTGTTTGCCGAAGCACTCCAAGGTTCGTCGGTAACAGAGTACCACTTACTGCCGCTTTTCTTTTCAAGATACTGAACAGCAGTAATTTTTGTTACGGTGCTGTTTCCCACAGCTGTACTTATACAGGTTGCTGTCTGACCTGAAATAGACAGTCTGCTTGAAACCGAAGCAGCATAAGCGTATCTCATTTCAGCACCGCACACAGTAATACCACAAAGAGACGAAAGCGCTATGACTACAACCATAAAAAATGACAGACCTTTTTTCATTTCAAATACCCCCTTTCTCATAAATTCAGATGTTTTACCATCTGTATCTATAATCTTGAAGCAATCCTTTTGGGGACACTAAATCGACAAAAAACTCATCATTCTACTTTTTGTACAGTTTCAGCAACGCTTATCAGTTCACTTTTACCAATATTACCTAACATTTCAAAAACATATTCTCCATTGTCCCACAAAATATATGCTTCGTCAATACCAATATCAACAATAAATCCATCACAGCCGTTTATCTCAACATATTCCATAGTGTGATCCTCAGTATTCACATTTACATCAAATGCGGACTTGATATTCTGACTGAAATATATATGCTTGTTATTATTTATATACGTTGTGTTACAGAATATATCGCTCACAAACGAATCTTCTGCCTCAAACCCCTCAGGCACATCAATAGTGTAAACCACCTCAATAGTCTCGGGAGCCTCTGCGGTATCGGCCGACTGAACGGCAGTGTGGGTTCTGAAAGTCTCAGTGAAAAATCTTTTGAAAAAGTCACGCACAGCACTTACGGACGATGCCGCCAACGCCGCTGCAATAAGCGCCGCCGTCACGCATATAAAAAGCCGCCTTACCGTAAGCTTTTTGGGCGCACCTCCGCTCGCAAGCCGTTTCATCTTCCGCTCAAACTGCGGTGAGAACCGATGATCGGGCATATCCGGCACAGTGCTGATTATGCGGGCTTCCAGCGTTTCCTCAAAGGCTTTTTTTAGTTGTGTATCCACTGCCGCAATGCTCCTTTATCATTTTAACAAAGCACCTTTTTGCACGCTGCAAACGCTTTTTGGCATTATCATAGCTTATTCCAAGACTTTCCGCAGTCTCGGATATGCTCAGCTCCATGTACATTTCCAGAAAAAGCACCTGATAATACTGCTCGGGCAGCTTTAAAAGCAGCTCTTTAAGCTCTTCCGCACTAAGCCTTGAAATGATGTCGGTCTCAATGTCGGTGCCGTCAGATATCTCAGTCTCATCAATATTTTCAATGATGACCTTTTTGCTTTCGTTGTACATTTTAAGCGCAAGGTTCTTTACTATAATAATCAGATAAGCACGGGTTTGGGGACAGTTTATTTCTGAAATTTTATTTAATTTTCCGATAACGATCATAAATGCTTCGTGTACAGCGTCCTCCGCTGACTGAGGACTTCGCAGGACAGCAAACGCTGTCTTGTACATATCCTGACGGTATGTGAGATAAAGCTCTTCAAATCTGCTTTTGTCCTCCGCAGTGTCCAGAAGAGCAAGATAAAATCCAAGCACAAAATCACACCTCGGATATATTATATAACATTTCCTTAACAAATGTCAAGACATAAAAATCAAGCCGCCCCGGCTGATGAATCAAGTTCAGAAGCTGTGGCGGCAGGCGTTTTGCGTCTCACTGTGAGACAATCAAATCATATCACAGGGCAGCTGAATTTGTCAATAAAAACATTTCGACATTCAGGGTCACAAATGAAAATTTTCCCGTATCATCACATAAAAGGTCTTGAAATCATGGGCTGTGTGATGTATAATACTAATATTGTATGATACACGCTGATCGAAAGGAATTACCCGAACATGGTTGCTGATACTCAGGAAAAATTCGCCAAAAGAGCCGCAAAGGGAATGCTCTGGTGGCTGGCAGGCGAGTTCATTTGTGCGATATTCAATCTGTGCATGATAATCTTTATGACAAAATTCATGGTGATGAAGCTGTTCACCGCCATTGCCTCGGTGCTTATCGCAAACGGACTTTATTTCAACTTCACCTACAACACCGCTGTCCGTGACAGAAATCTGGTAAAATATCACGGCTGGCAGCAGGATAAGAAAATGAGCCTGAAAATGGCTCTCACCGCTCCCCTGCCCCAGTATGTGATGTGGATAGTCCTGCTGCTGTCAAAGCTGGGCGTTATCGGAGACGTGTTCAACTACTATATCTGGGCGAATATGCAGAGCCTTGCATGGATAGACCTGTTCACCTCGGGCAGGACTATTGACGCTCTCAGCTGGGGCGGACTTTTCGGTCTCCTTGTGCTGGTTCTCATCGCTCCCGCAGTTATAATCGTCACCTATGAATGCACTATCCGTGATATTGATGTAAAGTCACTGCTGCTTTACGGCAAGAAAAACAAATGACAGATAGGCTTTAAAAGGACTGTCAGCGCCCTTGCCGAAAGATATATGCAAAAATCCCTATCAATAACATAATCCACCCTGTTCTTTCATATGAATTGAATCAGAGCAATTCAAAATGAAAGGACAGGGCTTTTTTATGAAGATAAAACTTAGAAAGTACAGAACAGCAATATTCTCCGCCCTTGCGGTAATGGCGTCTGCGGCGATGATACACTACGCCATGGGGCAGATAGACAGCGCCGTTTACACCAACACCGCCGAAAGCGACCCCAACGCCAGGGTCATCGTCCTTGACAGCGGCCACGGCGGCATGGACGGAGGCTGCTCCACTGCCGACGGCGTGACCGAAAAGGGCATCAACCTGAGCATAATGCTGTCGGTGCGTGATATGTGCCGCCTTTACGGCTTTGACACCGCCGTCACCCGTGACAGGGACATTTCCATTCACGACAGCGGCACCACGGGCATACGCAACCAGAAGGTCTCGGACATGGAAAACAGGCTGGAGCTTTTCAACAAATTTCCCAACGCAGTCTGCCTTTCCGTCCACCAGAACACCTACACCGACCCAAAATACAGCGGCGCACAGATGTTCTACTCCCCTGCCAATGCCGACAGCGAGAGGTTTGCTTCAATACTGCAAAATCTGTTCGTGAAAAATCTCCAGCCCGACAATATGCGAGAAACAAAGCTGTGCGGCAAGGAGCTTTACCTGTGCTATTACTGCAATAATCCCGCCGTAATGGCTGAATGCGGCTTTCTTTCCAATCCCGACGAGGCCGCAAAGCTCACCGACCGTGACTATCAGCGGCAAGTGGCATATACCCTTTTTACGGGTCTCAACGAATTTATCTGCGGATAAAATCCAGCACTTTACAATGTCATTTTTCAAATCGCATAAAAAGCTGTTGACTTTTTCTCACAAATGTACTAAAATATGTATGTATATATTTTAGGAAAGGAATATTTAAAAATGAAGAAACTTTTCAAGACAATGTCCGCTGCCGCAGTGGGTATCCTCTCCTGCGCAATACTGGCTGCCACCGCTTATGCGGAAGATTATACGTTTGATGTTTCGGGCGCTTCCGAATCAGGCGGAAAATGGGGTCAGTCCTTTATCTGCTACACCGCTTTGGGAAACGAGGAGTACAGCGAGAACTTCAACCCCATGTGGATGACCTCCGATTCTGAAGTCATCGTTGATTATACATACACGGGCGAAGCAAACGGATCTCCCGTTGAGCTTATCTGGCAGACATGGGGCGACGGTCCAGTAAAGCCTAACCCCGATGTTACCAAGGACTGGAACAAGATAGCTCCATATGAGTACACCGACACTGAGGCAAAGTTCTCATTCAGCGATATCGCAGCATCATACGGCTCGGATAATTTCGACACCGTTTATGCCATTTGCGTGGGCGATACAGGCGTAAACCTTACCGTTACAGGCATGAAGGTAACAAACTGCAATATCACCGCTCCCGTTCAGACTGAGGAGACTGCTGCCGAGGCTGAAACAGAAGCTCAGACCGAGGAAGCAACCGAGGCTGAGACCGAAGCCGAAACTCAGGAAGAGGACGAGGCTGAGATCGAAGAAGCTGCAGTCGAGGAAGAGTCTGAGGCCGAAACTGAGGAAACTACCGAGACAGAGGCAACCACAGCTGCCGAAACCACTGTCAAGGAGACCACAGCAGAGGAGACCTCCGCTACCGAGCTTACCAGACCCAATGCTGCAGAGATCGCAGCAAACGCACCCAATGGCGACAGCATAGCTCCCATCATTATCATAATCGTGGTAGTTGTTGTAGTTGCAGCTGCGGCTATAGTTATCATTATCATGATGATAAAGAAGAACAAGGGCAAATATTATTGATATTACAGATCCCGGCTGCCGAAGCAATTTCGGCAGCCTTTTTTATGTCACAGAGCACAAATTGATTTATACTAATCCTCAATCAACCTATAGAACGATTAAAGATTAGTATTAAAGCAGCGCAGAAAAATGTAATGGTTTTCACTAATTTTTCTGTGAAAAACAACCACTTTTCGGCAATATCAACAAAAAATATCGTTTAGTCTGCATATAGCATTATAAGACGGGTATGTGATAAAATAATTATAGCAAATATTGCGATAACGTCGGATAAATTTGAAAAGGATGGTTTTTTTATGTTATCGGACAGCGGTAAATTCAATATAGCAGCAGCACAGTCAGGCGGTCCCACAGCTGCTATCAACGCTTCATTGGCAGGCGTTTTCAGAAGAGCGGCACAATGTCCCGAAATAGGCAGGATATACGGCTCCATCAACGGTATCGAGGGAATGATAAACGGCGACCTTGTCCCTCTCGACAGCATACTTACATCTGATTATGATGTGGAGCTTATGAAAAAGACCCCCTCCACAGTCCTCGGCTCATGCCGCTATAAGCTGGCTGAATATGACCCCAAGGACAGCAAGACCGAAGCCGAATATATGAAGATCATCGAGACCTTCAAGGAATATGACATAAAGGCATTTTTCTATATCGGCGGCAATGACTCCATGGACACCGTTTTAAAGCTTGACCGCTACTGCAAGGCAGTGGGCTGCGACGTAAAGATAATCGGCGTGCCCAAGACCATCGACAATGACCTGCCCGGAACAGACCATACCCCCGGCTTCGGCTCCGCAGCAAAGTACGTTGCCACCACTCTCCAGGAGATAATCCGTGACAGCCGTGTTTACAGTATCCAGTCCATCACCATCGTTGAGATAATGGGCAGAAACGCAGGCTGGCTCACCGCTTCCTCCTGCGTACTCAGAGCCAACGGAGAGCCTGCTCCCCACCTTATCTATGTTCCCGAAGCCTTCCCCAACGGCTTTGATATGGAAGAATTTCTCGCTGATGTGGGCAGAATGATGAAGCGCTACAGGGCTGTTATCATCGCCGTTTCCGAGGGCATCGTGCCCAATGAAAGACAGTATGTGAAAACAGGTGCGGACGCATTCGGTCATACGGACAATTCGGGCGTTGCCAAGTATCTTGAGCACCGCTGCGCAGAGCGTTTCGGCTGCAAGGTACGTTCCATTGAGCTGAACGTTATGCAGAGATGCAGCGCACACATTGCTTCCCTTACCGACCTGAACGAAGCCGAGCAGATAGGTGCAGCCGCTGTGGAATGTGCCCTTAACGGCAACAGCGGCAGAATGATGGGCTTCCGCAGGATAAGCAGCGAGCCTTACCGCATCGAGATAGTTTCCTTTGACGTAAGCGAAACCGCAAACAAGGAAAAATATTTCCCCGCAAACTGGATATCCGCCGACAAGAGCGATGTTACCACCGACGCTCTCAACTACTTCCTGCCCCTTATCCAGGGCGAGGTACAGACCGAGTACAGAAACGGCATACCTGTTCATTTCAGACTTAATCAGTAAATTTCAATGTAATAATAAAATCGCCACCTGCTGCATATTTATGGCAACAGGAGGCGATTTTTTATGTATAACACTTCTTATCAGGCAGCAAGCGCAGTGATAACAGGCTCGGAGAAATATCCAGATATCAGAGGGCTTGCGGTGTTCGTTCCCACGGAGCTTGGGACAATGGTATCTGTCTCGGTTTACGGGCTGCCCAAGTCGGAGGGCGAGTGCCGGTGCGGCGTTTTCGCAATGCACATTCACGAGGGCATGACCTGCACAGGCAATGCGGAAGACCCCTTTGCAGATGTCAAGGGGCATTACAACCCCAACGGCTGTCTTCACCCCTGCCACAAGGGCGATATGCCGCCGCTTTTTGCCGATAACGGCACGGCATATTTTGCTTTCATCACCACACGCTTTACCTCGGAGGACGTTATCGGGCACACAATAATCATTCACAGGAATTTTGACGACCTGCACACCCAGCCCTCGGGCAATTCGGGGGAGAAAATAGCCTGCGGAGAAATTATGCCAATCTTATAATTCAGTCGAAGTCATCTCGCACCATGCTGGGCGATAGCCGCACTTTGCGGCAATGCGCTGGGAAATGATATTTCCGCTCCATGTGCCGTAGTATGGCACATATCCGCTCCTCAGCACCTCGGCGGTGCAGGAAGCAACAAGAGCCGCTCCCACGCCCATTCCACGGAACTCGGGCAGAACGTCAATGCCTATCTGCGCCATGGTGGGGCTGTCCGATGATGCCCCCGCCATGCCCATGATGCTCCTGCCGTTAAAGGCGCAGACGGCAATGATATCACGCCGCTCCCCCTCGGTGCGGTACAGCAGGGCATTGTCAAAGCCCTTGTATTCAAAAAGCTCGGCAATGTTATTCTCGTCGAACACCCTAAGAGTAAAGCCCTCGCTCCTTACCGCAGGACGGTAGGGCACCGCAGGGACATAATACTGATTGAGCAGCCCGATGCAGCAGCCGTGACTGAAAAGCTCACGGTTCAGTGCCGACATTACGGAAGCGGTGAATATCTCCGTTCCCGCTGTGTTTTTAGCCAGCACCCTTGTGTATTCGGCAATATCGGCGCTTGCGCATATAACAGCGCCCATGCCCATGGTAGCCGCACGAAAAAAAGGCGGCTCATCGGAAAATACACGCCTGCCCCTGCGAATCGCAGGCACAGTGACAGTGTTTTCATTTTTAAAAAAGTCCTGTGGGGTGCAGCTGAAATCAAGGCTCAGCTGTTTTGCCGCCGCCAGTTCCATATCGTTTCGTATTATCAAAGTTTATCACCGTAATTATTTTACCACACAGTACAGGCAAAAATCAAGGGTATAGTTATATTTTATGCGTTTCTGAAATCCGTGGGCGTCATTCCCTCGTAGCGTTTGAAAAGCTTGCAGAAATAACTTTCCGACCCAAAGCCCACTTCCTCAGATATCTCTTCAATGCTTTTGTCCGTGCCCATAAGCAGCGCCTTGGCCTCCTGGATACGCCGATTTGCCGCATATTCCATGGGGCGCATATTCAGCGTGTTCCTGAAAAGCAGGCACAAATGCTGCTTTGATACTCCCGCTGCGCCGCAAAGGTCGTCCATGGTTATGGGCGACGCATAATTGTAATTGATGTGATCCACCGCTTTCATCAGCGCAGGAGACACGGAAAGAGAGGTATCCTCTGCGGAGATAAGGCGGTAAAACTCGATAAGAAAATCGTACAAATAGCCCGATGCCCTGTAATTGCCGAAAAGGCTGTCCGCTCTTATGGCATCGTGCATTTTCCTGAAAATATGCTCCAGCATTTTAACATTTCCAAGACTGCACACTCTCGGCTCGGCAAGTCCGAACTGCCTGAGCATATCGTCAATGCCATAGCCCGACGGCACTACCCAGTGGATATCCCACACATCTTCCTCAGCGTAATATTCATGGGGATAGTTTGCAGGCATGAATACAGCGGTATTGGGCGGAATGTGAGTTTTTCGCCCGTCGCATATAAGCGTTCCGCTGCCCTTTGTGCAGTAAAGTATCTGATGATGTGGATATCCCTCGGGGCGGATAATATGATCCTGACAATGCTGCTGACCCATATTCACAAGATAAACAGGCAGCTGTTTTTCGCTGCGTATGATAGGATAGTCACAGAAGAACAAAAAAATCACTCTCCATATTCATATTGTTATAAATTCATAATATCATCTATTGACTTGCCTGTCAATAGGTGTTACAATACATTCAACGAATATGAAATTACAGGAGGTCGGCTATGGACATTTCAAAAATATCTTCCGTGGGATCACCCAAAAGCAAAATGATATACCATGAAAATACGGAAGCTCTTCACATCGGCACCCTTGATAAGCACTGCTATTTTATCCCCTTTTCAAAAGGACAAGACCCATTTGAAAGCAGAGAAAACTCAACCCGATTTGAGCTTTTGAACGGCGACTGGAACTTTAAATTTTACGGCAGCATTATTGATATAGAGGACGATTTTATATCATCTGGCTTTGATAAAAAAATCCCCGTCCCCTCAAACTGGCAGCTTCACGGCTATGACAAGCCCCAGTACACAAACGTCTGCTACCCTATCCCCTATGACCCGCCGTATGTGCCCGATGATATCCCCGTGGGCATCTATCAGAGGAGCTATAACTATTCCCCCGACGGAAACGACAGGATACTTGTTTTCGAGGGCATAGACAGCTGCGTATATCTGTACATAAACGGCGAATTTGCAGGCTATTCCCAGGTGTCCCACAGCACATCGGAATTTGATATTACTCCCCTGCTCCGTGAGGGCGAAAACAAAATAACCGCAGCGGTGCTGAAATGGTGCGACGGCACTTATCTTGAAGATCAGGACAAGATAAGGCTTTCGGGAATTTTCCGTGATGTTTATGTATTGTCCCGACCAAAAGTTCGGCTTGAAAACTACATCGTGAAAACTATTCTCTCCGATGATGCTTCCGCAAAGCTTGAATTTACCCCCTTTGGCTGTGACGTTACGGCAACCCTTACCGACAGGGACGGAAACACTGTAACAAATTTCAGTGCGACTGACGGTGAAAAAACTGTTATCAACATACAAGCCCCAAAGCTGTGGTCGGCTGAAAAGCCATATCTTTATGACCTGACTGTATTTGCAGGCGATGAGGCCATAGGCGAAAAGGTTGGATTCAGGAAAATATCCGTGGAGAACGGCGTGTTCAAGGTAAACGGTCAGGCTGTAAAATTCAAGGGCGTGAACCGCCATGACAGCTATCCCGACACGGGCTATTATGCTTCGGTATCTCAGATGAAGGCAGACCTTATCTTGATGAAAAAGCACAATATCAACGCCGTAAGAACCTCACATTATCCCAACTCGCCCCTGTTTTATCAGCTGTGCGACCAAATGGGCTTTTACGTTATCGACGAAGCGGATATGGAGTCCCACGGCTGCGTGGAGGTCTATAACAATTTCAAGTGGGACGCTCCCGAGCCATACAACGGCATTGCCCTTATCGCCTGCGACAAGCAGTTCGAGAAAGCCATTACCGACCGTGCGGAAGCTCTTGTGAAGCGGGATATAAACCGCCCCTGCGTTGTGTTCTGGTCACTGGGAAATGAAAGCGGCTGGGGCGAGAATATGCTGGCGGCAGGCAGGCTGGTAAAATCGCTGGACGAAACAAGGCTGCTCCACTACGAAAGCACCCACAGGCTGGACGATACGCCCACCGATATCCTTGACGTGGTATCGGGAATGTACTGGGACACCAAGGAAATGGCAGGCTTCCTCGAAAAGCAGGACGAGCACCGACCCTTTGTGCTCTGCGAATACTGCCACGCCATGGGCAACGGTCCGGGCGACCTGGAGAATTACCACAACGCATTTTATTCAAGCCCACGGTTCTGCGGCGGCTTTGTGTGGGAATGGTGCGACCACACCGTTCCTCAGGGCGTGGCTGACGGCAGGGTAAAATACGGCTACGGCGGCGACTTCGGCGAAAAGCATAACGACAGCAATTTCTGCATGGACGGTCTTGTTTATCCCGACCGCACACCTCACACGGGTCTGCTTGAACTAAAGCAGGCATACCGCCCTGTGAGAGTTCTGGCAGGCAGTGAAAAGGGACATTTCATCTTTAACAGCACCCTTGAATTTGCAAATGCGGGCGATATCCTTGACTGCCGATATGAGATAACCGATGACAGCGGAATTATATCCACAGGCTGTGCAGATATTGCAATACCGCCTATGGGCAGCACCGAGGTGATTATTCCGAATGCGGCAAAGGAATATGAAAACGAGACATATATCAGGTTCATTTTCACCGCAAAGGAAGATACACTTTTCTGCTCCAAGGGCTATGAAATTTGCTTTGACCAGCTGAAAATATGCGGCACGGATAAGCAGACGACCGGCAGCAGTGTCACTTCTTTTAAAGAAACCGCCCTTGATGTAACAATAACATCCGGCAGCACGATATATCATTTTGACAAGCGCCACGCCGTTTTTGACAGCATCAGCCACAACGGAACAGAGCTGCTCCAAAAGCCCATGCAGTTCAATTTCTTCCGTGCTCCCACCGACAACGATGTTATGAAGGACAGCTGGTACAGAGTGCACCTTAACGACTTCACCGTAAAATGCTATGACACGGCTGTTGCAAGCAATGACTCGGAAGTTATCATCACCGTGAGCCAGTCTATGGGCTGGAGCATTCATCAGCCTTTTGCAAAGCTTAATGTAACATATTCTGTCGGCTGCAAACTGAACATCAGCTGCACCGCAGAATTTTCCAACAAGGTGGAAAATCTACCACGCTTCGGCATACGTCTTTTCATGCCGAGAAGCTTTGAAGCTGTAGATTACTTCGGATACGGCCCACATGAAAGCTATATTGACAAGCACCTTTCAAGCTATATGGGTCATTTCTCCGCAAATATCGCAGATATGTTTGAGGACTATGTAAGGCCTCAGGAAAACTCCTCGCATTACGGCTGCCGATACGTGAATGCAAGCAACGGCGATATCTGCGTGAAGTTTACCTCCGACAATGATTTCTCCTTTAATGCCTCCGAATACACCCAGGAGGAGCTGGCACAGAAGCGCCACAACTACGAGCTTGAAAAATGCGGCAGCTCCGTTATCTGCATCGACAGCAGAATGGCAGGCGTGGGTTCAAATTCCTGCGGCCCTGCTCTGGCGGACAAATACCGTGTACTTCCCGAAAAGGAAAATAAACTGTCGGCGCATTTTGGAATAGAGATAATATAACATATCCCCCATTGATATGGCAGAACCGTATCAATGGGGGATCTTCATACTGTATTATTTTGCAGCCAATACAAAGGCGCTCAGTATCGCCATGCTGTCAGCATCGGACTGATAGGACAGCTCAGGGTGCCACTGCACCGCCCAGATGAACCGCCTGCCGGGCATATACACTGCCTCGGTAAGTCCGTCCTCAGAATATGCCATTTCACGCAGGCAATGGGCAGTCCGCTTCACAGCCTGATGATGATAGCTGTTCACGCCCAGCACGTCCTTTTTAAGAAGCTCATGCAGGGGCGTGCCCTTTACTATATCTACCCTGTGGCACACTCTGTCGTAGGGCGGCGACATATGATGATCTGTCTGAGAGGGGTACTCCGCAGGCAGATCCTGATACAGACTTCCGCCAAGAGCCGCATTCATAAACTGTATCCCACGGCATATGCCAAGGGACGGTATATCATTTCCCACCGCCATACGGAGAAGCTCACGCTCCATATTGTCCCTGTCATCGCATATTTCACCGCAGAGAGGGCTTGCCTTTTCGCCGTATATGGCAGGAGACACGTCCTGACCGCCTGTAAAAAGTATTCCGCCGCAAAGCTTTGCCAGCTGGGATATCTCAGCCCTGTCAGTGGTCAGCGGAAGCATGACGGGCAGCGCACCCGCAGCCTCAAGCCCACGCATATAGCCGGGTATCATCCAGTAAGAATTTTTCTCGCTGTCAAAAAGGGGCACAACACCGATAACAGGTCTGTTCATAAAAACACCTCACAAAAACAAAAGCCGCCCTTGGTAATTCCAAGAGCGGCTTTGCTCACTTCTGGCGGAGACGGAGGGATTCGAACCCTCGTCCCTCAGGGGGCATCATGATTTCGAGTCATGTCCGTTATGACCACTTCGATACGTCTCCGTGTGACTGTAATATTATATCACACCCGATGAAAAATTGCAATACCTTTTTTGAAAAATTCCTGTCTGCTATTTAATCAGGCGCAAAATCGCAGAATATTCACCGTCAAAGCATCACATTGCCTTGAATAGCAAAGATTTATGATGTATAATATCAGTATGATCCCAGCGATATTCCGAAAGGTTGATAATATGGAAAAATATCTTGATGAAACTCTCAGCGTGCAGGAACGTGCGGAAGCGCTGACAGATGCCATGACCGTTGAAGAGCAGGCAAGCCAGCTCAGATACGACGCTCCCGAGATAAAAAAGCTGGGCATTCCCGCCTATAACTGGTGGAACGAGGGACTTCACGGACTTGCCCGCTCAGGCACAGCCACCATGTTCCCCCAGGCGATCGGACTTGCCGCCATGTTTGACACAAAGCTTGTGGAAAAAGCAGGCGAGGTAACCTCCGAGGAGACCCGTGCAAAATATGCCCAGTACGCAAAGCACGGTGACAGAGATATTTACAAGGGTCTTACCCTCTGGGCGCCCAACATCAACATTTTCCGTGACCCCCGCTGGGGACGTGGTCACGAGACCTACGGCGAGGACCCATATCTCACCGCAGAAAACGGCAAGGCTTATGTAAAGGGACTTCAGGGTGAGGGCAAAACTCTCCGCACAGCTGCCTGCGCAAAGCATTTTGCAGTTCACAGCGGCCCCGAAGCTCTCCGCCACGAATTCAATGCGGAGGTTTCCGAAAAGGATTTGGAGGAGACCTATCTCCCCGCTTTTGAAGCGCTTGTGAAAGAAGCTCACGTTGAGGGCGTTATGGGCGCATACAACAGGGTAAACGGTGAGGCTTCCTGCGCCAGCAAAATGCTTATGGAAAAGCTCCGCAGCTGGGGCTTTGACGGATATTTTGTTTCCGACTGCTGGGCTATCCAGGATTTCCACCAGCATCACGGGCTGACAAAGACCCCGGTTGACTCTGCGGCTCTGGCGCTGAAAACAGGCTGCGACGTTAACTGCGGATGCACATATGTAAATCTTCTTGCTGCTCTGGACGAGGGACTTATCACCAAGGAAGATATCAGAAAAGCCTGCGTTCATCTTATGCGCACCCGCATAAGGCTGGGGATGTTTGACAAGGAAAGCGAATATGATATTCCCTACAGCTTTGTTTCATGCAAGGAAAACAAAAAAATATCTCTTGAATGTGCCGAAAGGTCAATGGTTCTGCTGAAAAATAACGGCATACTTCCCCTTGATGAAAGCAGGATAAAAACTATCGCCGTTATAGGTCCCAACAGCACGAGCACCGCCGCTTTGGAGGGCAACTACAACGGTACTGCCGACCGATATGTCACATTTCTTGAGGGCATACAGAACAGATTTTCAGGCAGAGTCCTCTATGCCGAGGGCTGCCACATTTATAAAGACAGAGTGTCGGGTCTTGCCAAGGCAGGCGACAGATATGCGGAGGCTGTCATCGCCGCAGAAAATGCCGATGCAGTGGTACTTTGCGTGGGTCTTGACGCAACTATCGAGGGCGAAGAGGGCGACACAGGCAATGAGTTCTCCTCGGGTGACAAGAAAGATCTCCGTCTTCCCGAAAGCCAGCGCATACTTATCAAAAAGGTCATGGAAACAGGCAAACCCGTGATAATCGTATGTGCCGCAGGAAGCTCCGTAAATACCGAGTGCGAGCCTGATGCTCTCCTGCACGTATGGTATCCAGGCTCTGAGGGCGGAACTGCATTGGCTGAGATACTTTTCGGCGACATCTCCCCCTCGGGAAAGCTGCCTGTTACATTCTATGAGACTGCCGACAAGCTCCCCGACTTCACCGATTATTCCATGAAAAACCGCACCTACAGATATGCCCATGACAACATTCTTTTCCCCTTCGGCTACGGTCTCACCTACTCCCGTGTGATATGCGAGGCAGTGGAGTATAAGGACGGAAAGGCGTCGGTCAAGGTGTTCAACGACGGCGCATATGACGTGGAGGACGTTATCCAGCTGTATATCAAGGACAGCAGTCCATACGCCGCTCCCAATCCCGTTCTCTGCGGCTTTGAGCGCATAAAGCTCAGGGCAGGCGAAAGCAGGAGCGTGACCGTTTCCATTCCCGAAAGGGCGTTCACCTCGGTAGATGAAAGCGGCACAAGAAAGCGCTTTTCCGACAGCTTTACGCTGTATGCAGGCACTCACCAGCCAGATAAGCTGAGCGCAGTTCTCAGCAGTACAGAGTGTGCGGTGACGGAGATAAAATTCTGATATAATACAATAGCTGCTGCATTTTATGAAATGTTATAAAATGCAGCAGCTGTTTTTATCTTGCCTGCTCATCATAGTTATAGTATAATAATATAAAAACAATGCAAAAGGAGGCATCATATGACTCAGGCAGTATATCCCGTTATAGGCAGGCAGGACAGGCTGCCATTTTATCTTACAGGCATAGGAATATCCGACCCCGAGTACCGTGTGGCAAGGGAAAAGGGACTTGTCTCCCACCAGTTTTTGTTCACATCATCTGGGGCAGGTGTGCTTACGGTCGATGACGAAAAATACATACTCCGTGCAGGCTCGGTATTCTACATCGCCCCCGCAAAGCCCCACGAATATCACCCTCTTGCGGGAGAATGGGTCACAAACTGGCTGGTGTTCCGAGGTCAGCACGCAGGCGAGCTTATGGAAGCCATGGGCTTTCAGGGCTTTGCCTACTCCGACCATTTTGACGAGGACAAATGCGGCAGGATATTCAGCAGGATATTTTCCGCTGCGGCTGACCCCGTAAACGGCGGCGAAAATTCCTCCGCACTTTTATATGAATATATCCTTGCCATGCGAAGCTCCATGTTCTCCCGTGATGAGGAAAAGCGGTCGGGAAATGACATATCCTCGCTGGCGGTAAGGTACATCGACAGCAATTATACGGAGGATATCCGTGCGGAAACCCTTGCGGCACTGTCGGGAGTGTCCGTCCAGCACTTCTGCCGTGTGTTCAGGGCGGAGACCTCTATGCGGCCGCTGGAATATCTGGCAAGGCGGCGGATATCGGAAGCCAAGTCCCTGCTCGTGAACACCGACCGTGAGATAGGCGACATCGGCAAAGCTGTGGGCTATGAGGACAGGAACTATTTCAGCATAGTTTTCCGCAGGATAGAGGGCGTTTCCCCCAGAGAGTACAGGCGTTCAAGGGGCACGGTACTGATGTGATGCTAAAATCGTAATAATATGCAAAATATTTCAGATTGACGTACAGGCACAAAGGCGCTATAATTATTTACAGGAAAAGGATAATTGTGCACGGTTCTCTTTTTCATGAATAAGCATTTTATTATAATAATCTTATAAATGCTCATAATGAGGGGAGAAATTTCTTTGAAAATTATGAAAAGGCTCACGGCCTGCGGAGCTGCTGCGGCAGTTATGCTCACTGCTGCGCCCGTCTGCGAAGCGGAGGAAGAAACTGTGGATAGAAACAACATAATCATTGACGGAACTACTGCAAATCTAAAGGAAAATATGCGCTACAGAGGTGCGGGAATGGTCAGCGGCAACAACTCCTCCCGTCTCCTGCTGGACTACAAGGCAGAAGATCCCGAAGCATATTGGCAGATAATGGAGTATATGTTCGGCAAGGAGGGCATCGGTATAACTCACCTGAAGCTGGAAATGGGCTCCGATGTAAACTCATCATCGGGAACAGAGCCCTCGGTAATGCGCAGCGCTGACGAAAAGGCTGACGTTACAAGGGGCGCAGGCTATCAGCTGGCGGCGGACGCAAAGCAGATAGATCCCGACCTTACCCTTGATATGCTATGGTGGAGCGAGCCACGCTGGATAAGCGAAGCTGACGACACCTACGCCGCAAGATACAAGTGGTATAAGGAGACCCTTGACGCAGCTTATGAGACCTACGGCATAAAGTTTGATTACGTAAGCGCCGTTCAGAACGAAAGAGCTGCCGACCTTGACTGGGTAAAATATCTTTCCGAACACCTGAAAAGCGAAACAGACTGCCCCTATGATTACTCCAAGATAATGATAGTCGGCGGAGAAGAGGTCTGCACCTGGGGCTTTGCTGACAGAATGTATCAGGACGAGGAGCTTATGAATGCGGTAGATGTGGTGGGAAGCCACTACACCAGCAGCTCCACAAACGTTGCAAAGAAGATCGCCGAGGATAACGGCAAGGAGCTGTGGTTCAGCGAGGCAAGCTCCCCCATGGGCTATGCTCAGGGCGCATACAGGTTTGACGGCTCAGGCCTTGCAGGCATAAACGGAGCTCTTGACATCGCAAACCGTATCATCGGAATGTACCCCAACGGCAAAATGACCCTCTATGAGTATCAGCCCGTGGTATCCGCTTATTATGACGGCGCCTGCTACTGCCAGAAGCAGCTTATCACCGCCTGCGATCCATGGAGCGGATATTATCTGCTGGACAGCGGCTTTTACACTTCGCTGCACTTCTCCCGGTTTATCGAAAAGGGCTGGGCATTTATCGACAGCGCCTGCTACAGCGACGGCAAGCCCGGCGGTGACGGTCATGCAATCGTTGATGCAGTTTACAGCTACATGACCGCCGCAGACCCCGAAACAGGCGACTACAGCACGATCATCACCAACACCACCGCCGAGACCATGGACTACACCTTTACCGTTTCCGCACTGGATAAGGCTTCCGCCGATGTTAGCGTGTGGGAAACAAGAGGCCCTGACAGTCCCGAAAGCGGCGAATATGATGAAAACTATTTCAAAAAGATAGCCGATATAACTCCCGTGGAAAAGGACGGAGCATACACATATACAGTTTCCGTAAAGCCCGATTCAATCGTGACCGTTTCCACAGTTTCTCCCGAGAGAACAGAGTATGTTAATATGGATACTTCCGAAAAAACTCTGCTCAGTCTCCCATATTCCGATGACTTTGAGTATGCAGACTATCCCGAGGACTACCTCTCATCAAGAGGCTATGCTCCCAGATACACCACCGACGAGGGCGGCGCATTTGAGGTAGAGGTATCCGACAGCGGAAACTATCTCGTTCAGCAGATAACTCAGGATATCAGAGCAAAGGACTGGGGCTGGACTCCCGACCCTGTTACCACTCTGGGCGATGACAGATGGTACAACTACAGCGTGGCTGTGAATGTTTCCTTTGACCCTGCGGAGGATAAGTCCGCAAACTACGTGGGCGCAGGTCTCAGATACACTCTTGCCTGCAACGCATACAGCGGCTACTGGCTCCAGCTTTATGAGGACGGCAGCTGGAAGCTCAAGTCAGACAACACCGACAGGGCTTCGGGCAAGATCGAGGGCTTTGACGGCTCCGCTTCCCACAGCCTGAAGATCGAAGCTGAGGGCGTGGTTATCCGTGCATATATCGACGGCGCACAGGTAACGGAATATGACAGCTCCGACGCACTTATCGGCGCAGGCAGGGCAGCACTTTACAGCTCATACAACAAGAACCGCTTTGGCGACCTGACAATCGAGCCTGTGGGCGACAACACATACATCACCCGCTATGACAACACCGATGCCTGCTTTGAGTATGAGGGCGAGTGGGAGCACAACACCATGAGCAGCTTCAAGAACTACAAGCGAACCATTTCCAAGGGCAAGGTCGATTCCGTTCTTACCGTAAGCTTTGACGGCACAGGCTTTGCACTTACAGGCGAAACAGGCGGCGGGACAGTCCTCTCCGTTTCCATAGACGGCGGCGAGGCTGAGATAAAGGGTGTTTACAAAACAGGCTCCAGAGGAACATCATACCTTTGCAGCGGTCTGGAAAACACTCATCACACTGCAAAGATAACCGTTGCCATGGGCGACTACAGCGTTGACGGCATGGAGGTCATCGGCGGCGAAGTGCTTCTCCCCGAGAAAGAACCTGTGGAGGAGATACCCGAAGAGACCGAGACATCGGCAACCGATGAAACCACCGCAGAAAATGCAGGCAGCAAAAAGATATCCCCTGCGGCTGTGGCAGGCGTTGCAGGGGGAATTGCTGCAGCAGCTGCCGCTGCTGCAGCCGCAATAGCAGTAACAGTAAAGAAAAAGAAGAAGTAATATGGATACATCAAGAAATATGACCGAGGGCAGCGAAGCGGGGCACATCGTAAGATTTGCCCTGCCCCTGCTGGGCGGCAATCTGCTCCAGCAGACCTATAACATCGTTGACACGGTAATAGTGGGAACCTTTTTGGGAGACAGCGCACTGGCGGCAGTGGGCGCAACAGGCTCAATAACATACCTTTTCTACACCCTATGCATTGGTCTTTCCATAGGCGCAGGCGTAATAATCGCACAGCTTTTCGGCATGGGCGACCATAAGCGCATGAAAAGCGCCATTTTCAGCTCGGCAGTGGTAACTGCCATATTCGGCATAGCGGTAAGCATAATTTCCGTGCTGCTGGCAGAGCCTGTGCTGAGGCTGCTGAACGTCCCCGATGAGCTTATTGGCACATCTGCGCTTTATATGCGCATAGCCTGCGGCGGAACGGTTGCCGTAGCGGCATACAACTGGATAAATGCGGTAATGCGTGCCCTGGGCGACTCAAAGACACCGCTGATATTTTTGGGTGCGGCAAGCATACTCAACGTCCTGCTGGATCTGTTTTTCGTGGTAGTCCTGAAGCTTGGCGCAGGCGGAGCGGCATTTGCCACAGTGCTTGCACAGGGACTTTCGGCAGTGGTGTGCATAATATTCTGCTTCAAATGCAACAGCAGCCTGCACCTTTCCCATGAGGATATGCGTGCGGATAAAAAGATGATGTTGCAGTGCATAAAAGCGGGTCTGCCTATAGCTGCCCAGAACGGACTTATATCCGTTTCCATGGTGGCGCTTCAGAGAGTAACAAACGGCTTCGGCGAGACCGTCATGGCGGCATATACCGTTTCCATGAGAATAGAGCAGTTCGTACAGCAGCCCTTTTCATCGCTGAACGCCGCCGTTTCCACCTTTACAGGACAGAACATCGGCGCAGGCAAGGAGGACAGAGCACGGAACGGACTTAAAGCGGCAGTGAAGATATCGACCGTATTCGCCTTTGCGGTGCTGGTAATATTCATACTGTTCGGAAGAAATATCACAGGCTTTTTCGTAAAGGGCACGGACGTTATCAGCATTGCATCAAAAGCAATAGTGATGACTGCCTGCTTCTACTGGGCGCTGGGAATAATACATACCGTCCGAGGCTTTCTGAACGGCGCAGGCGACACAGGCTATGCACTTGTGAACGGCACAGCGGAAGTCATCTGCCGAATAGGACTGTCACTGGTGCTGACGGCTATCCCCGTGATAGGTCACTGGGGAATATGGCTCACCACCTGCTGTACATGGTTTGTCACAGCGGCAGTAAGTCTGCTCAGATATAAGGGCGGAAAGTGGAAGAGCAAATCATTGGTAAGATCATAAACAAATATAAACCAAAATTGGAAAGAAGTCCGGAGTTATGTACCTCCACATTTTTGGCACCGTCAAAGGAATAATTGCCGTAAAGGGTCAGGTCGGTAACGGTCATATTTCCGGTGTACCACACGCCTGCCCATGCCATCTCGAACCATGTGCATTTTTTCACGGTGATTCGCCGTCATCAAATATAGTATCGGTTATGCGCAGGTCATGTCCCTGAAACAATGCCCGCTCTCCCGTAAGAAATTCCTGTTTTATCTCTTTCATATTATCTGCCTTTCGGTTTTGCATAAAGCCACATAGATATTTTTGTGGATTGCTGTAGTATAATTATATTATAGCTCAGATTTATAAATATAACAAACAACTTTTTTAACAATGCAGAAGCCATACTGCACAAAAAGATATCCCGCATTACGAAAAAAGCTATTTACTTTTGCTATAAAAGGATGTATAATTACCATATAATAAACTATAGGAGCGCTGATAATGAAAATAAAAAGAATACCTGCCATAATTCTTGCAGCCGCAATGCTGGGCACAATGCCAATAGTTCCCCCCGAGACCGGGTTCAGCCTTTCCACAGTGGCTTATGCCGCAGAAAAGCTTGATGCCCCCAAGGACTTTACAGCCGCAGTGAACGGAACGGCTGCCGTACTGTCGTGGTCGGCTGTAAAGGGCGCAGACGCATACCGCATCTATCAGTATGACAAGAGCGCAAAGAAGTTCGTGAACCTTAAAACCGTCACCTCCACCAAGACCTCGGTAAAAGGTCTGGCTGAGGGCAAGAACTATTTCAAGGTCGCAGCTCTTACAAAGTCGGGCAGCAAGTACATCACGGGAAATATCTCCGAAAAGATAACCGTAACCGTTGCCTCCGCCGCTGAGAGCAGTGCAAAAACATCAGGCAAAAATTCCGCTGCGGTGGCTCTGGCAAAGAAAATGGGCGACGGCTGTAATTTAGGCAACACCATGGAATCCGTTGCAACATGGCTGGGCGCAGATGCAACCCCCAAGGACTACGAAAAGGCATGGGGTCAGCCCGAGACCACTGCTGCCATGATAAAGTCCCTGAAAGCCGGCGGATTTGAGTCTGTCCGTGTCCCCGTGGCATGGTCAAACATGATGTCAAAGGACGGCAAATACACCATCTCCCCCGAGTATTTCGACCGAATCGACGAGATCGTGGGCTATATCCTTGACAATGATATGTACTGCATCATCAACATTCACTGGGACGGCGGCTGGTGGGAGGACTTCGGCTCCTCCGATGAAAAGGTCGCTCAGGCAGCCATGGACAAATACACCGCCATGTGGAAGCAGATAGCAAAGCATTACAAGTCCTACTCCGACAAGCTCATATTCGAGTCCGCAAACGAGGAGCTTGGCAGCAAGACAAAGGGCAGCTCCGGCATGAACGAGAGCTATGAAAGAGTAAACAGCATCAACCAGAAATTCGTTGACATAGTAAGAAGCACAGGCGGCAAGAACAAGTCCAGATTCCTGCTCATCGCAGGCTATGACACCGACATTTCCAAGACCGCCGACAACAGGTTCAAAATGCCAGACGACACCGCAAAGGACCGTCTGCTGGTATCGGTACATTACTATTCGCCCGCCACATTCTGCATTGCCGACAAGAAGAGCAACTCATGGGGCTACAGCGGCAGCTGGGGCACCGAAGCCGACTACAAGACAATGCGCAAGGATTTTGAGAAGATGAAAAAATTCACCGACGCAGGCTACGGCGTTATCATCGGCGAATACGGTGTCTGCCTCAACACAGACGGCGAAAAATACGTTATGAAAAAGGGCACCGATAAGTTCTTCCAATCTGTTAAGGATCTTTCAAGCGAAATGGGCTACTGCGCAATGATATGGGACTGCAGCAGCTGGTTCAACAGAAAGACACAAAGCTACAACTACGATTTCCTTAAGGATATTTACGATTAATACTAATCTTCAATCAACCTACAGACAAATCCTCGGCTGAAATAAGCCCATTCTTCGTCAAGCTCCCTTGCCGGGCGGCAAGCCCGCCTGCGGTCACTTTCCTAGACTGGTCTTATTTCATCTGTCGGCTTTGCCTATAGAACGATTGAAGATTAGTATAAAAGATGATATGACACCGCCCCGCTGTATTGATATATCCCAAAAGTTAAGCGGCTTTTGGGCTATATCAGATACGGCGGGGCGGTTTTATACTGATCTTTATCATTCTATAGACACAAGGCGTACACCCTGCCATTTCGGTATGATGTACGCCTTGTTTTGGTTTAAGTGGAATTATTCTGCATCTGTATTGACCGTTACAATATCCGATTTTGTCATAGTAGTCCACTTTCCGTCAACATAAGCACGGACGATGTACTGATACTCGGTATCGGGAGTGAGCTTGTTTATCCTTACTGCAAGCTTCTCGGTTTCGCAAAGCTTTACAGCCTTTCCGTCCACATACTTGCAGATCGCATACTTTTCAGCATTGGGAACTGCCTGCCAGGTAAGCTTTATGCTGTTTTCGGTCGATGCTGCCTTTGCGATCGGCTTGTAGTAAACCTTGACCGTTATCTTGTACGAATAAGTCATAGGCGAGAGCTTTCTGCCGATAGAGTATCTTACAAGGAATTTGTAGGTCTCACCGTTTTTCAGACCTTTAAGCGTTACCGATGTATCCGTGGTGGTCTTTATCTTGACATATTTGCCGTCCTTATACTGATATACATAGTATTTGTCGGCATTTTCTATCTTGTCCCAGCTTAGCGTTACCATACTTCCGTCCGCTTCTGCATTAACGGTCAGATCTTCGGTGAATACGCTGGGTGTTAAAAATACGGGATATGTGGGGTAAGTCGGATATGCAGGATAGCTTGGATATGTGGGATAGTAATCATATCCCGTTGCAGGAATGGTTTCTGTTCTGAAAGCATATCCGCATATGTAGCAGGAATATACTCTTACGCCCGCTGTGGTTGCAGTAGGCGGAACGGTAATTACTCCGCCGTTGGAGATGTGCTGTGAAATATCAGTCTTTTCTCCGCAGGAGCATTCGTGCCAATGGTTTGTGCTGTCATATTTCCAAGCTGTACCGTAGCTGTGGGTATGTTCGGAATTAAGTGCAGGAACGGTTTCCGTTCTGGTAACATATCCGCATACGGTGCAGGAATATACTCTTATGCCCTCTGTGGTTTCTGTAGGCTGAACGGTCACTGTACCGCTGTCCTCTGTATGTGCTTCAAAATCAACCTTTTCATCACAGCCCGAGCAGGCGTGCCAATGTCCTGTTTCGTCCTTGGAATAATCCACGGAAAGGCTGTGAGTGTGGCTGAGCTTTGGAACAGTTTCCGTCTTTGTATGATGGCATACGGAGCAAGTGTAGGTCTTTACGCCCTCTGTGGTTTCTGTTGCAGGAATGGTTATCATTCCGCTGTCATAGCTATGAGGAATAACATCTGCTTTACCACTGCACACGGAGCAAATGTGATAGTGATCATCGTCATTATCGCTTTCCCAGTCCGTTCCGTAAGTGTGATGAGCTGCGATTTTCAGACTTTCAAGAGTAACTTCTGTTGCCGCCTGATCGTCTGCGAAAAGCTTTCCGCATTCGCACTCATAATGTTCCTTTACTCCGTCTGCGGTGCAGGTTTCGGGAACCTCTGCAATAAATGTAAGGTGGTTTGTGTGAATATGTCCGAGCGCAGGAGCTAACTCATATCCGCATACGTCACAGGTCTGAGGTGTTGTTTCTGTTGCTTCGTCTCCGGGAGTGTGGACAGCATAACCGACTTTCTGATTATTTTCGGTAATGGGACAATTTGCGTTAACGCAGTCATGCCAGTGTCCTGTTCCATCAGAACTCCAATCGTTTGACCAGGTGTGACCTGTTGCGAAGACAGTCACATCGGCAAGTGTGGTTGGGTTTAAACCTGCGTCATCAGAGAATATATTTCTGCATTCCGTGCAAGTCCAATATGCTCTGTTTCCGTTATCGGTGCAGGTGGGAGCCTTTTCATCTGTCTTAACGAGCGAATGTCTTGCAGGATCATTGGGATCAGCAATATTTGTTATTTCAGCAGTCCCGTTAGGATCGGAGAACTTCTTTCCGCATACGGAACAGTCCCAATATTCTACGGTTCCGTCTGCTGTACAGGTATGAGGCACTGCATTGTGATGGGAAAGGTCGTGGTCACCATAATAATCTTGTCCGCAAATACCGCAAGTTGCCTTTTTTATACAAGTAGGTGTGGTGTTGGTTACACAAGTATGATTACCGACTTTGTGCCGATGATCCTCATCAACGGCTATTACCGTTTTGCCGTCGATTTCTGGCGGAATATCAACCGTATTCCCTGAGGAAAGACTAATGTCTGTTATTTTGACATTATTGCTGCTGTCAACGGTATAGGTTATCTTTGCGGCTGTTGAGTAAAAAGCATCTATTCCAATGGTTATTCCGCCCGGAATATAAATTATAAGATTGAAACAACACCAAAAAGCATTATATTCAATGGAAGTAACGCTGCTCGGGACAATTACGCTTGTAAGTCCGGAACACTCCCTAAAAGCCATTTCTCCGATGGAAGTAACCCCGCTCGGGATAGTTACGCTTGTAAGTTTTGAATTGCAATAAAAAGCATATTGTTCAATGACAGTAACCCCGTCCGGGATAGTGTAACTGCTGTCGTTTTTCCCGAGTGGATAATATATAAGTGTTGTCTTATCTTTATTAAACAGTACGCCGCTTTCCGAGCAAAAGGAAGAATTGTTGCTGTCAACAGTTATGTCTGTAAGTCCGGTACAATTATAAAAAACATTAACTCCAATGGAAGTAACGCTGCTCGGGATAGTTATGCTTGTAAGTCCGGTACAATTCCAAAAAGCACCTGTTCCGATAGAAGAACGCCGTTCTGGATAGTTATACTTGTAAGTCCGGTACAATTCCAAAAAGCATAATCTCCAATGGAAATAAAACCGCTCGGGATAGTTATGCTTGTAAGTCCGGTACAATTCCCAAAAGCCTGCTCTCCAATGGAAGTAAGACCGCTCGGGATAGTTATGCTTGTAAGATTGGAACATTCATAAAAAGCCAGCGATCCAATGGAAGTAACTCCCGGTTCAATCACCACTGAAGTAATATCCGAACGGTTGCTATACCATGGTTGATCAATATCTGATCGACAATCCTCTATTTTACCCGAGCCTGAAATAGTCAGTGTGCCGTTGTCATCAAGTAACCATGTTACATTGCTGCCACTATCACCGCAATTACCGCTGCTTGCCGCACTTGCCGCAATAGTATTGCCGCCGAAACCAAGGTCTGCAAGCCCCAGCTCTGCGGGGAATGTAAAGGATATTGCAAGAGCCGCCGCAGCAGCAACAGCCGTTATTCTTTTTATTTGTTTTTTCATTTCTCATTACCTCCTTCGGATAATTTGCTGTATTTTTCGATAAACAGAGAAACCGTCTGCTTTAAGACCTCCATCTGGCTTTTTAAATAGTATTCGTCCTCAAACATTGCGTAGTGTACGCAGGCACGGACGAAAATGAAAATGAGCGGTGTAATGACTGTATGGGGAATGCCGATCTTCGGTTCAAGCTGCTTAGCGTACTCGGTGTACCGTTCGTTTACACCCTCGAAAAACTTCTTTCCGTGTTCGATATATTTTGGGTGCGTATAGACCTGATACATCAGCCGATACTTCTTGCCATGCTCTTTCGCCGTCCAGTATGGGATCTCCTCAATAAAGCGAATAACATCTTTTGGGTCGGCAGGGGCTTTCGCCATAAAATCGTCCTCGACCTTTGCCATACAGTATGCGGTGGATTTGATTATCAAGTCGTCGAGATTTTCAAAATACAGATACAGTGTAGCTGCATTGCACCCGCACGCCTTTGCGATCGTTTTTATCCCAACGCCGGATAAACCGTTCTCCGCATAACAGTCATAACATTTTTCCATCAGTTCGATTTTCTTTGCCTGTCTGGCTTCTTCATTAACAGTGCGCAATTATCGTTCCCGCCTTTAAATAAACAATCGTTTGATTATATTATATCATACTTTCAGAGATTTTGCAATAGGATTTCATAAAAAGTTTGGATTTTTTGTAACCAATATTAGTACGCAGAACAAAAAGATTCCTTGACCCATAATCAACGGAAAAATAACACCGCCGGGTATGAGTGTCATATTCGGCGGATAATACAACGTATTATTGGCATTGCAAATGCTATGACTATTTGATTATGTGCGTATTTGTTCAATATGTTATGAGGTGTCAAAACTAACCTTGATATTGAGATCAATAGAAACGAGAGGTGTATGGCAAAAAAATCCGCAGCAGGTTATTTTTTAGCTTGCTGCGGATTTTTTGCTAAGATCTATAATCAGTATAAAAGCGGGTCAGTTAAAAACAAAAAAAGTCACGCAAACGTCTTGTCTGCGTGACTTTTACTGGTGACCCGTACGGGAATTGAATTGAATTTTTGCTATCTTGTAATTCGACGTGATTTTGAAAAAACGCCTATTTTACGAGGATTGCAAGCACCTGCCGTATTGCGATATATCAAAATTCCGCATAAGTTTTCGTGTCCTTAATGGACAAATAAAGGACAGGTTTATGACTGCTTCTACACCAAATTTATAATGGTAAATTAATAAACAACTCCGATATGTGACACCCAAATCCATCAGCTATTCTCTGACACATTTCTATTGTAAAATTATATTCCCCTCTCTCAATTCTCCCGTAATAAGCTCTGCTTATTTGACACAGTTCAGCAAACTGCTCCTGGGTATATCCTCTGCCCTCACGCATTTTTCTTATTTCATTACCAAGATAATAGTTAATAGTGTTATACTTATGTTTCATCAAATTCACCTCAAATACGCTATATATGACGTTTACAAATTTGCAGAAATTTGGTAGTATATATACAGATGACAGAGTAATCTGTGTATCTGATCATAAAAACAATATTTTATTGAAGGAGGACATTTTTATGTCAGAAAGAGTATTAACGTTTAAGGTTGAAAGTTTCAGAAAACTACCGAATCCGTTTCAGCAGAAGGACACTGAAAAAAAAGGGGATGAATGTTATCCACAGACATATTTTGCTACCTGTGATGTAAAAGATATCCCTGATGATATTCCTATGTCAACTAATCCACGAAATCAGTCAATGGGAACCGCTGTAGCCAAAAAGATCAAACAGTCAATATCCAACACAAGCGAGCCGAATTTTTACCTTCTCAACCGAGGCATTGTTATTTCTGCTGCAAATGTTCATTTTGACAATAATAGCGGAAAACTCACGATTGCTTTTAAAGATGAAGATGTTCATGGCAATGTTGATGGAGGACATACTTATAAAGCTATTTTGGATGAAAGAAAAAAGATCGATTACGGTCAGCAGTATGTTAAGTTAGAAATTCTTACCGGCGTTGAAGATTTCTTTCAGTCACTTGCTGCAGCTCGAAATACGTCAACTCAAGTTCAGGACAAGTCGATTGCCGAACTCGAAAACAGATTCAACCTAATTAAGGATACAATATCTGCAGAACCTTTTAGCAAGAGTGTATATTTCAGAGAAAATGACACCGGCGATATTGACGTTGCAGATATCATTTCTCTGCTTACTCTTTTCAATGTTGACAAATACCCCGATATGAATTCATTCCCTGTTATAGCTTATAGTGGAAAGAAAAAATGCATAGATTATTTTATTGACGCTCATAAAGCTAATGGCGAAACTCCTGCAAATCCTTATTTTAGAATGCGAGGGATCATGCTCGATATCTTTAAGCTTTATGATAAGTTAGAAACCAATATTGGCAATTATTACAAGCAAAAAAATGTTTCCGGAAGATATGGTTCAGTAAAAGGTGTAACAACCCCTAAAGGTGATACAAAATTTAAATCTAAATTCTATAAAAACGAAATGGATTATCAATCGCCAAGCGGATTCCTTTACCCGATTCTTGGAGCATTTAGAGCTCTTATTAATGATGATGGCATAGAGTTTTCGTGGAAAAAAGATCCATTCAAGATTCTTGAAAAAGTCGGTGCAGAACTTGTTGAAACAACAGTTGAGCGTAGCCGTACACTCGGTAATAATTCTCAAGCTGTTGGAAAGGACATAGGAAATTGGAAGACTCTGTATATGACGATTGCTCTTGAAATGCTTAACGAAAATTAATCTGTGTTTAATATTGGGGTATGCTGCATTACAAAATGTAGTGTACCCTTTTTATTATACATAAATATTCTTGTTTAGTCAAGTTTTTTAGTCTTCACATAATAATAAAGAACTTCGATAAAAAACTTCGAATCATTGACTCGTTTTGTGTCATTGAAAAAAATAATTATATTTTCCCGTTCCCACCCTCGGAGAGCGCCGGTACTTATGATATTTCTCACCAAATGTCCGCAGATGTTTGGTGGGTAATGTCATAAGTACTATGGCGTTATTACTTGCGTCAAACACAAGTAATTCCTGCGGCTTCGCAGCCGTTTACCTTTGCCCCGATATACAAAAACAGCCCAACTGCATTGTGCCGAAAAATGCAGTTGGGTTGTTTTGCTGTTACTTGTTTTCACCCGTGAACATAAAATCGTAGCTGAGGTCAAAAGCTTCTGATATTCTCACAAGGTCGGAAATATTAAATCCTGTTGCCTTGTCGAGAGCAACATCATTATCAAAAAGCTCGTCAAGCTTTTTCTTGGAAAGCAGCAGACTTTCAAGCTTGCTCTTTTGAATATTTTTCCTCGCAAGGTTGGAAATCACAATCTTGGAAATGCTCACCTGCAGGTAATTATACTCCTCGCTTGCCGCCAGCTTTGTCATAATGTTGAGAACCATATCCTTCGGCGGAATGTGGCTGAGCAGCGAATCTTCTGTTTTCGCATTTTCCACAGATACACTTTCAGGCACAAGAGCGTCCACAGAGTAATTGAGATATTCTGCAATTCTGAGAAGATCGGCTCCCGAAGGCATCTGCCCCGACAGCATACTTGCGATATGGTCGGGGTGAGCCTTCAGAACGTTATACACCTTGCTCATAGAATTGCCTTCCAGCTTTTTGGCAGGGTCACCGCTGTTATCGGAATAGTCCTCAAAGAAGTAGTCAACGGGAACGCCGAAATAGTCGGACAGCATCATAAGTATATCCGAATTTACAGTTGCTCCCTCCTGCCAACGTTTGAGATTGCCTGCACTAAGTCCCAGGGATTTGATAAGAGGAGTTGGCTTAACGTTTCGCTCTTTGCAGATTTTCAGCAGTTGGTCATAAAACATAAAAATATCCTCCCAAAGTTAGTAAAACCCACGAAAATGTCTTTTGTATATTGACAAATGCACTATAGCAGATTATAATATACCTTAATGTAATCCACTATAAGAGATTTTTTCATCTGAATGTATTATATCACACCTTTTGGTAGATTGTCAAGTCTTTTATAATGATTGGGAGGAAAATTTATCGAATGAGAGCAAGAACCATATCCATCTGCCAGGGAAAGGGCAGTATCGGACACAACAACAGAGCTTTCCACACCAAGAACACCGACCCCTCACGAACCCAAAATAACATAGTCTTTGTTCGTGAGCCTATCGGAGAAGCGTATGACAAGTTGTTTTCCACTGCCGTTGAACGTTACAATGCTAAACAGAAGCGGAGTGACAGGAAAATCAAGACCGACTACTTTGAATATCAGTTCGGACAGCCTGTTACCGAAACAAAGCTGACATCACCCGATAAGCGCAAAAGCTTCTATGAGTGTCTTGTCCAACTCGGAACAATGGAAGATACGGGCGTTGGAACGGCTGACAGCGAGATTGCTGTTGCCTGTCTGTGCGAGTATATGAAAGGATTCACCGAGCGTAACCCTAACCTTTACGTTTTCAATGCGGTCATTCATCTTGACGAGAAAACGCCCCATCTGCACATTGACTACATTCCTGTGGGACATTACAAGCGTGGCGTTGATACCCAGAACGGCATTGCTCAGGCATTGAAGGAAATGGGCTACGGCAGTGGAAAGAACGCTATTGCAAGGTGGCGGCAGTCGGAGTACCTTGTCTTTAGGAGAATATGCGAGGAACACGGATTTATCATTTCCGAGCCGAAGAAGTCCAGGGGCGTAAGTTTCGCTGTTGAGGAATACAAGGAGATACAGCACGAAAAGGAGCGCCTTTCAGCAGAATTACAGCCTTTGAGAGAAATGGAGCTTGTTGCGGAAGAAACGGTAGTAATCGGAAAGAAACAGCTTCTTTCTCATAATATATCGGTATCTCCCGAAGAATTTGAACAGATTGAAACACAGAAGAAGGCTGTTGCTGTTCAGATAATCGAAAACAAGCGAGAGCGGAACACTATTGAACATCGTAAGCAGGCACTTGATAAGCGTGAAGCTGATATTGCCGTTAAGGAAGAAGAAAGCCTGTACCGTTTGGCTGAACGCAGCTCAGAGCTTGACAAACGTGAGGAAAAGATCAGATCTTCCGAAAGGCGTGTCAGCGATGCTGCAAACGCTGTTGAAATTGAAAAGATGAAGCTGCAGGACCTTGAAGCTAAGGCTGAGAAAAAGCTGAAAGCTGCCGAAAATGAATACAATGAACAGATTGAGCTTAATAAGAGATATTCGGAATTGGAGCGTGAGATTCGGAAAGTCAAGCGGGAACGAGATACGAAAACATCGGAGATACTGTATATACGTCAGGCACTTGGCATTCCGTTCAAAGATGATAAAACCGATGCGGAAGAAAAAATCAAAAGTATTCTGAAGGAAAATCACGATATTGATCAGCTTGTAAGTGATGAGCTTCGCCTGCCTTGGTCACAGATGAAGGACAAGACTCCGATTGAAATGGTTCAAATTCTCATAGACAGATTCAAAAGCCGCATTGCCGAAGCTGACAAGGAAATATCCGAAAGCAGGTCGATCATTGACAAGCTCACAGAAAAGCTTTCCTTTATAAAGCAGTCTTTTGTTAAGGCGGCACTCGCTCTGAACGCACTTGTATATTCAGATCAATATAACCGAGGACTAACGGGAATAAGCAAGGCTCTTGCAACAGGCATCAGCCTGTTTACGGATAATATCTTCCGAAAGCTCGGTGAGTTTGATTCCATTGACAAAAGTGCTATTGACAGCGAGATAAGAGAAAATATGAGTCATTTCATAGAACCCGAAAGAACAAGAACAAACAATATAGAAAGATAAGGAGAATTTTTTATGGAGAACAAAAGAGAAATTATGGCACAGATCGTTGAACTTTTATCACAGCTCATTGAAAACGAGAGTGATACCAGGAAAGAAAAACCACCCGAACGCTCTGCCGAGCCTGTGGAAATGCTGACCATAAAGGAATGCACACAGGCTGTCAGCGGACTTTCCGAACACACCGTCCGTCAGCTTGTGGCACAGCATAAGATACCTTACATAAGGACAGGTCAGGGCAAGCGTGGAAAGATACTTATCAGCAAAACAGCATTGCTTGAATACTTGGGAGGTGCTGCCTAATGAGTGCATCTCCTGCGTGGCTTGATGAAAAGGGAAAGATAAACGAACCGTTATTCTGCAAGGAATTTTCGCACAATTACCCGATTATCTTTTCCGAAAACAGATTTTTCGATTATAACGGAGAGATTGGCGAGGACATTATTTACCACAAAATATCGGAGATTGTAATGACCAATGTCACCAACAACGTTGCTGCCGTTGTGAAACGCCTTGTTGAAGCGTTGAAGCTCTGCTGCTTCTCCGAACCGATTATCCCGAAAGAGGACGAAATTCATCTTCTTAACGGAATACTGAAAACGGACGGGACTTGGCTGGAGGAGATACGATTCTGCGCCAATCGTCTGAATATAGACTATAACCCAAATATTTGGAACGATGTTTATTATCCCGAGGATTTTCTGTTATTTCTTTCGGATATGCTTGATATGGAGGACATTACGACCTTGCAGGAATTTCTCGGCTACTGCCTTATCCCGTCCACAAAGGGACAGGCAATGCTTTTCATCATCGGAAACGGCGGTGAGGGCAAGAGCCGTATCGGGATAGTTTTGCAGGAGATTTTCAAGTCGGCTATGATTACGGGAAATTTTCAGCGTATCGAAACGGACAAGTTTTTCCGTTACAATCTGCAAAATAAGCTTCTTATGTTTGATGATGATATGCAGATGAATGCTCTGTCCTCAACAGGCTACATAAAAAATCTTATTACTGCGGAGATACCCGTTGACGTTGAAGCAAAGGGACAGCAGTCACAGCAGGCTATGCTGTACTCACGTTTCCTTTGCTTCGGCAACGGCTCTCCCAAAGCGTTATATGACAAATCGGACGGATTTGCAAGGCGAATGATAATTCTCACAACAAAACCTGTTCCCGAAAACAGGAAGATTGACCCGTTCCTTGCTGACAAATTCATTGCCGAAAGAAGAAGATATTCTGTTGGATGTTTGACGGACTGCGGCGGCTTATTCGGAATAATTTCAGATTTACAATCTCCGAGAAAACAAGACGGAACATATCCGAGATTATGTCCGATAACTGCAACATTCCCGAATTTTTGGTGGACAGGAGCTATATTTCTTTTGGCAGCGGATATTCGGAAAGCACCCAGGCTCTCTATTCCGCTTATGTGGATTGGTGTCACAAAAATCTGATGAATATACTCAATCAGAACACTTTCAGCACCTGGCTTCGGAGCAATTCCGCAAAGTGGGGTATGACCCCGACAAATCACATTTCTATTGACAACAGAGAAGTCAGAGGGTACAAGGGCGTGAAAACGCATTTCCGCTCTATTATATTATAAGGTGAATTTCAAAAATGCTGTCCGGGACGTCCGAGATGTCCGGGGACGTTCCTTCGGACAGCAAAAACTACGCATTTAAGCAGTTTGGACAGAGGGACAGCGGATTTTCACTTTTGCATTATTACTTTTCGGCTGTACTGTTATTGTCCGAGAGGACATTATATATTGATATATTTCTGCAAACGGCCTTGACTTTATGTTTGTAAAGCGCTATAATGACGAAGTAGAAGTATGTCATAAGCCTGAATAATAGGAGGTATTCAGATTATGGCAACAATAAGAAAACGAGGAAATACATTTCAGATCAGAGTGAGCTGCGGTTATGATTCGGACGGAAATCAGGTCATTCAGACCAAATCTTGGAAGCCCGGCCCGGGTATGACCCCAAAGCAGGCTGAAAAAGAAGCTCAGAAGCAGGCGTTTCTTTTTGAAGAAAAATGTCTTAGAGGGCAGATCACATCAAATGTCAAGTTTGAGGAATTTTCCGAACAGTGGTTTGAAGAATATGCGAAGCTTAACCTTCGCAACACCTCATATGAGCGTATGAAACAGCTTACACAGAGGGTATATCCTGCAATCGGGCATATGCGTCTTAATAAGATAACAGGCAGGCACATTCAGCAGTTCATAAACGATCTTACATTGAACGGAAAGAACTTTAAAACAGGCAAGCCGTTGTCACGCAAGACTGCGGTTCATCATCTCAGCTTTATTTCCGATGTGTTCAGCTATGCGGTTAAAATGGATATGCTGTCGGAAAATCCCTGTTCAAAGGTGACCGTTCCGAAGGGTGAGAAGAAGGAAAAGGAAATCTACACTCTTGAAGAGGTTGAACAGCTTTTCACTATGCTCCAGACTGCTCCGCTTAAATATCGGACATTCTTTATTCTTGCGATTTACAGCGGTTTCCGTAGAGGTGAGCTTCTCGGTTTGGAGTGGAAGGACATTGATTGGAAGAACAATGTTATCTCGGTTAGGAGGACTTCCAACTATACTGCAAAGAAGGGCATTTATACCGATACGACCAAGACGAAGAAGTCCCAGCGTTCGTTGAAGTTCCCCGAAAGTGTAATTGATCTGCTCAGAGCTTACAAGGACGAACAGGATAATGAACGGCTCAGGCTCGGAAGCAAGTGGGTAGATCACGACCGCTTGTTTGTAAAGTGGAACGGAGAGCCTATGAACAATAACACACCGTACTTTTGGTTTCGGGAGTTCTGCGATGAAAACAATTTCCGCTTCTGTGATATTCACTCCCTGCGTCATTTTTATGCTTCGGCTCTTATCAATGAGGGCGTGGACGCTGCGGCGGTGTCGGGTGCGTTAGGACACTCGGTTATAAGCACAACGACCTCGATTTACTGCCACGTATTTCAGCAGGCTCAGGCGAGGGCAGGAGATGCTATCGCATCAGTGCTTGACTTCAAAAAGCACGACACGGACAAAGGACAGCCCGAAGCTGTATAAAGGACAAGTAAAGGACAGAAGCCGTATCAGGGTAAAAAAAGAACTCAGAAATGGCGATTTAACGTCATTTCTGAGCCTTGTGTGTGGTGACCCGTACGGGAATTGAAAATCTCGGAAGGCTTTTTGCAACTTTTTATAATCGCCCGCAAAGCACGTAGAATAGGCGTTTTACGGCAAATTACAAAAAATTGATTTTGCTGTTTTTCGCTAAGTTTTTGCAGCTTTAGCGGACAAATAGCGGACAAAAATTGATGTACTCCTGTTATTCTGAATGGCTGATATATGAGGGTCAGCCATTTTTTATTCAGCATAATTATCCCGAAGAATTTCTTCCATTCTTGATAAAAACTTTGTTTTACAGTCTTTACATACAAATACAAATTCTTCTCTTGAATTATCTTGTCGCATAGAATAATGCTCACTTTGACAATTAGGACATTTTATTTTGTTAAAAGGCATGTTATCTCCTACAAGAAGATTACTTGTTGTAGATACTATTAACCTAAGAATATTATATGAAATACAAATATCAAATAGTGTTACAGAATCTTTATGTACTAACTCTGAATTTATAATCCAACCTTTTTGGGCAATTCCATTTATTACATTACGCCTTGTTTCTGATTGTTTTCCAGGCATTATCATTTGTAAAATTGAGGTTTTGAGTTCTACTTTTATTCATTAAATAATCTGTTAAATCTAAGTAACAGTCACGAATTTGATTTGCAATGCCTTTAAGCTGCGTCGAATTTTTTGATGGATTGATTTCCTTTGCTATGTCTGTTAATTTTCTCTCTATTATCGGGAATATACTGTTATTATTCAAAAATTCTAATATAAAGTTATTTGATATGCTATTTGAGCATAATTCTGTCATTAATCCAATATGTTTATAATAACATTCATCTAACGTCTCTCCATCTCTTATTGGATACAGATTTGTTGGTATTGTATCACTATAAAAAACATAAAAAGTCAATGCCTTCCTCAGTAGTTATATAGTAGCATTTTATTGAAAACAGATACGAATTCTTTGTGCATGCCAATGTAATATCCTTTATATGAAAATCATCCGTTTCATTCTCAAAATATTCTCTGATAAAATCAATCCTCTTCATACTGATACCTCACAAAATGTTAAGGGAAATAAATTAGTTCAATAAGCTGAAGTTGTTTATATGTTTTAAAACCATTTACAAACTACTTAATTGATGTTTTGATAATAGTAATATTATCAAATTCGATTTTTTGGGCAGATAGCAGCAACTTTATGTCAGACTCAGTTACATTTCCCACTGGATTTATATACACCGACTCTATTAAACTTAACAGATTATTATATCCAAAATATCTAAATGAAAGCAGCTGATTATTTTCTGTTATAAAATTTGTTTTACTTAGAGAACCTTTGTTATTTTCAAACGAGAGATTAACTACTTCCTGCAATTTATCAATGCAGTTACTCTGTTCAAGAAATAATTTCCTTACTCCAGAATCAAGAATTAACCTATACTCATTTTCTTCAGCAAAATATGCACTTTTATAAGCAAGCGATTCCTTTATTAAATCATTGTTTATATACTTCCATATATTCAAGATTTTTTTCTGAACGGTCTTTGTTCTGCTTGTATTCCTGCAAATAATTACCTATTGCAACATCAATTTTGTTTTCTAAATCATTAATGTCATAATTAACCTTTATAAGATTTATTATATCATTACTTTTAAAATTTTTGAATAAATCGGTCCTTATGCCTACACATAAATCTGTAGAGTTTTTTTGGTACATATACCACTTATTACAATTAGCCGTTAATATAAACGAATAAAAAAAAGGTATCATATTATAATTGTATTTTTTTATTTCATCTTTCAATCCCCATATTGGTATAGTCATAAAAATATCCTTGTTTTTACCTTTAATTACAGAACTTTCTTTTATTCGGATTCTGCTATTTATTATATCTATGAGCTTATTTAGATTTGAAAACTCATCGCATTTTTGTAGATCCTTTAACATAAGTCGCTTGTTGGTTATCATGTCGATAAACTCATTTATGTTACAGTAGTAATATAATATATTCGGAATATCGTTATAATTAGCCATATATTTTTCTCCTTTATTGATATGTAGATGTTGATAATTTCACATTACAGGCTGATAAGTCTATACCGTTAGCAATTAAAAGCATTTCTATATCGTGTACAGTAATCATAGATTTCGGACCAATTACGATCTCGGCTATTGCGCTGCCGAAATCTTTTAGACGTAATGGTCTATAAGATACTAACTTTCCTCTGGAAACATAATGTCCTATTTCACCGAGTGAAGTATCAGATGAGATAGTAATTTCGTTAGGATTGAAAGTTTGTGTAAAACTTGGAGTATTTCCAGTATGTTCATCACAAATACAGGGGTAAGAATTATATACTATTCTATACTCATGTTCCTGCTTAAAAGATATATCTTTATACAGATAAGCCATTTTTAAGACATCATCAATAACATAATGCATAAAACCTAAGTACCAGGAGTAGTCTCCTTTGTTACACCTTTTATACATATCCGTCAGCTGCTTTAATTTCTGGTTAATCGTATCGGAAAATGAATTCAAGGAATATTTGATCTGACCGAAATCTATGTCATTATTAATTTTTTTTAGATTAGAAAAGTATGTGCTATTAAAGCCTATTGCAATGCCTGTAGCATTATCCGCATACATAGACCATTGACTTAACGAATCGGAATCTTTTGAAAAACAGAACACATGGAATAATTGTTCTATTTCTTTAAATCCTTTTAGAAATTCAGCAAACATCGACAACGGTACAAAATCCTCTCTAGTATTATTATGTATATTGGTTCTTTGTTCAAGTTCCGAAGTCAATTTTTCAAATACAAGCTGCAATTCTTTTGAATCATTACTTTTTGTAACATTTGTCAGCCAAAGTTCTTTATTAGTAATAATCTTACGAAATGTTTCAACACTGCAATAGTGATAAACAATATTACTTTTCTTAGGCGCTGTCTTAGGGCTTTTATTACTCATTGTTGTTCCTCCGTCAAATCCTTATACATCTTCATAAGCTCGGCAACGCAGCTTGATTCGGTCATAGTCTTTACATCAAACCCGTAAGCCTGCATAACTGCACGGTCGTTTGCCTGATGCGCTTTGCGAAGCTCGGGTGGCATTACCGTTTCGTCGTAGAGGTCGGCAAGAGAGCAGTCGGGGTACAATGCACGGGCATCAAGTATAGCCTGTGCGGTTTGTTCGATTTTTGCTTTTTGTTCATCTGTAGGATTGCACCAGGGGAAGTTGTTGTAGACGATATTAACAGAATAGCGATAATTGCTCTTAATTCGACCGCAAACAGTATGAATCCATGCATTATGTACATTTGAAATCATAACACCAAATTCATATAATGTTGCATTTGGCAATAATAAATTAGCATCACCACAAATTATATTAGGTTCGACAAACCCTAAGGGGATATATCTTCTGTTTTCAGAAGAATGTCTTGGTATTATAATATAGTTTGTTTCAGGTTGGCGAATCTCACCAAATAAAGTTGGCGTGTCAGCAAGCTTTCTTGTTGCTTCTCTATTACTTTCTTCACGAATGCGTTTAACTTCTGTTACAGCTTCCATTACTGGGGGGGCTTTCTTTATTTCAGCAGGAGAAATATCTTTGAGCCATAAACACCAACGCTCTTTGTTATGTAAAAATTCAGTTGCACCAAGAAAATGTTTAAACATTGATTCGGCAATAGGATATTTTTTGATAATCTCTTCTTTTTTATCTGTTGAATAATCACTTAAAATACCACCATCATTAGGCATACTGCCGAAAACAACTGATGTGACATTACATAGAGGTCTTTTTCGATTTTTCGCAAAAACATTTGGAGCTTCAACAAGATACCCATTGATATTCTCAACAATCTTTACTGAACCATTATCAAATAACTGTTTCTGTTCAGAATTTGGAGCTATACTAAACCCTACAATTACACAATGAACGTGTGCTTTAATGCTTGCTTCACTGTCCCAGATAAATGTTCTGTGTGCAAAATCTATATGCACGCCGTTTTCAAAAAGATTTTTCCAAAGAATTGCAACCTGTTCGCCCTGTGTTATGGAATTTGTTGAAACAAGTGCCGTTCTGATCGATGTGCCTGTCATCATATCGGCAGCTTTTTTATACCAACAGGAAACATAATCAAGATTGCCGTTATTTTTCACGCCGTCAAAAATGGTAAACACATCATTTTTCTGCTCGGCAGACATAAGTCTTGCTCCCACAAACGGCGGATTGCCCATAATATAATCAAGCTCCGACTTAGGCACAACGGATTCCCAGTCCACACGCAGAGCATTTCCCTCAACAATATTGGCATAGCTTTTCAGCGGGAGGAAATCAAGATTTTTGCTGATAAATTCTTCCGTTTCGTGCATCATCTGAGATTCGGCTATCCAGAGTGCGGCCTTTGCAACGGTCACGGCAAAATCATTTATCTCAATGCCGTAAAACTGTCCGATAGAAACACGGATAACGCCTTCCATATCGAACATCATTTGACCGTTATCAAGTGTAAGCTTGATCGCTTCATTTTCAAGCCGCCGCAGGGAGATATATGTTTCCGTCAGAAAATTTCCCGAACCGCAGGCAGGGTCAAGAAATTTCAGACCTGCAAGCTTTTCCTTGAATTTTTCTACCTTTTCCGCAATAGTCTTTGGCTGCTTAAATTGCTTTATCTCTTCAAGCTCCGCTTTCAGGTCATCAAGGAAAAGCGGGTCAATTACCTTGTGGATATTTTCGATAGAGGTATAGTGCATACCGCCCGAACGCCTTGTTTCGGGGTTCAGAGTGCTTTCAAACACCGCTCCGAAAATAGTGGGGCTTATCATGCTCCAGTCAAAATCAAGGCTTGCATTTTTCAGCAGCAGCTCAACTATTTCCTCGTTAAAGTGGGGTATCTCGATGCTTTCATCTGCAAACAGTCCGCCGTTTACATAGGGAAATTCCGCAACGGGAGTATCATCATAAGGGTCACGGTCGCAGACCTTTGTATCAAGCATTTTAAAAAGCTCAATAAGTGCCTTGCGGACATCTTTAACGGCGAATTTGCAGAGATAATCGTGGAACATATCATGCTTGCCGAATATTCCCGCATCTTCCGCATACAGACAGAATACAAGACGCACGCAGAGCATATTCAGACTGCGGAGGGATTCGGGGCTTTCGGGATTGATATACTGTTTCAGCAATGCGTTATACAGCTTGCCCACAATTTCGCCCGCCTGCAAGAATATTTCCATTTCTTTTTGAAGATGCTCATTTTTGCTGTCAACAAGGAAATTCAGGCGGTAATAGTCCTTCAGCAGCTCGTCAAGCTTGATTATCTCAGGCTCACCGTTGGGACGTTCCATATCATACACATAAAATTCGGAGAAATTACGGGTTATCACCCATCGAGGGTGCTTTGAAACGGGCAGCTCGGTTATGTAACGCTTTGCCTGCTGAAAGGGATTGAGCAGAGAGCCGTCAGACTGCTTTATGGGCTTGTTAAGGTCTTTGCCAAGACTTTTCTGCTCGATCATTACCTTTGTGGACGGGATATATCCGTCAATAAAGCTTGTGTTGTCAAGATGCACCTGATCTTCAAAGCTGATAAATGAAGCTATATCATCAACGCCGTAAACGTGGGTCAGCAGGTCTATCCAGAATTTCTGACTTTCGCCCTTTTCGTAGCCCTTGTCTTTCCAGAACTCGGCAAATTTCTTTGCGGCGGCTTTTTGCTCCTTATCGGTCATGTCCAATTTTTTACAGTATTTATAATTATTGTACCATACAATTCGGTAAAATACAACAATAAATCTGATAATATTTCGCCTGTTAGGTGAAATAAAATAAGCGTGTAAAATGTGTTTTAAATCGATATATTGATATTTTTTAGGTTTTTCTTATTTATGAGTTTAGCGGAATCAGGTACTACATTGAAATCAGCGTGTAATGATCAAGCAGCTCTATCCGAATTACTCCTATACTCGTTTCATATTTCCTACTATTCCCTCCACCTAATAGAATACTGCGATCAATTTTTAATCTCTAAAAGCTTTTTTCAGCTTTAGAGAACAAGAATTGATGTATTCCTGTTTCACAAATCTGCCGATTTGCTTTATGCTGCATTATAAGAATCACTGATTCATTAGAGTCATATATGCTGCCATTTCAGCATCTTTAAAGCAGCAGAAATATATGTTCATTACTGTATCGGGGTGTGCATCAAGCCACCTGACTACCGCAAGTAGAGAGACCTTTGCAGCTTCGTCCAACGGATAACCATATACTCCTGTGGATATACCGGGGAAAGCAATGCTGTTACATCCGTTTTCAAGTGCAATATCTAATGAATTGGTATAGCAAGCCGCAAGCAGCTCCGCATCGTCAGGCTTACCGCTGTAAACAGGGCCTACCGTATGGATAATATGATCTGCGTGTTTTATATTGTATGCCCCTGTTATTTTTGCTTCACCTGTATTGCAGCCATGAAGTGTTCTGCATTCCCTCAGCAATTCAGGGCCTGCAGCCATATGAATAGCTCCGTCTACGCCTCCGCCGCCAAGAAGGCTGCTGTTTGCTGCGTTGACGATAGCATCAACGTGCATATCAATGACGCTGCCTTTCACAAAGGAAATATGAGATTTCGGATTGTATTTGGAAAGCATTTTAATGATATCCTTTTGCAAAAAAAGCTTCTGTCCCCAGGGATTGATGATATATCCAACGCAGTCCGGCCAGTTATCAACTGCTTCAAACAATACTTTCAGAGATTGGTTTATTGAAGATGAGGACTCTCCTTTTTCCAGTTCCTCATGACTTGTAAAAAGAGGAATAAAGTAGTGACCGTCTTCGTCAGCTGCTAAGTGTCTGAACTTTATCGGTATATCTTCACTTACTGAAAAAGTTTCACCGATTTTTGCTTTTTCGGGATCTCCTATCGCCTGAAGCATAGCCTCGGGAAGTTCGATAGGTACTATGACCTGCATATCATTGTTCAGTCCATTTGCAACAGCATTGAATACTGCTTCCGGTGCTGCGTTATCATCGCCATAGTACCAGTTAAAAATTGCCATTTCTAATTCAAGTGCATATCTATCTTCGGTCATTTTATCATGTCCTTCTTTCTTAAATATCTTTATCATCAGATTCAAAGTCTTTGTCTGTGCATTTTCGGATAATCTTCTTTATCCGCTCAATTGGAAACGGTGCTTCTTCTTTTTTGTGGTATTCAATACTTGAAATTCTTGCAATAGACCGATGATTATCGTGTCCCACGGGTACAATAACCAGATCACCTTTTTCAAGTGTATCATCATCTGTAAGGTAGCAATATTCTTTGCCATATTCTTCAAATATTACATTGCAGAAAATCAATTCAGATTGCCGCCGCAAAGCTTTTCCATAAACCGAAGAGTCAAGAATTTCATTTATTTCATAAAACTGCATAAATGAAATTATGTTATTTGCAAGCTCAGGAAAATCCTCGGGCAGTCCATATTTATCAAAGGTTCCGGTTATCACTCGCTGTTTTCCATAAAGAAAATCAATAGTAATAGTGTAATCCTTTGTCTCTAAAGGATTTTTTACCACATCATCAGGGTTTCCTTCAATAGTGTTGAGAAATTCATCTGTATCATATCCTTCAAGCAGGCTATCAATTCCGCCTTCTATGCAATATTTTCTTTCAACCACACAGCCTGTTCCGATATTATGAATGTAAGTCATTGTTTCGTTTTTTCTGTCAATCACTATCTTTTCCGAGTAATCCAACGTTACAAATTCCCACGAAGCGCCTTCCGGAATATTTGACGGCTTTATTTTGGTATTTCGGTGATAATCAATAACCATTTTTTCGATTCTGTCTTTAAAAGCATTCCCGTCAAACATATACAATTCGGGCATATCAAGACTGCTTCTGAATACATCGGAAATGTTATCCAGTATAGAATTTTTCGTTGGTACCAATGATCCTCTGAAGCAGAAATCCTCATCTTCAGTATTGGTAAGTATCAGTTTCCATTCACCAACATCTGTAGCCATGATCACATTAAATTCATCTGAGAAATATTCCTCCAATATTTTAAGTAGGTGAGCAGACACTTCATTGTCGAGCTTAATTCTTCGTTCAGCAGACTTAATGTATTTTTCGCCGTTTCCGTAATTATATCGGGTAAAGAATAAACGCCCGTCATCGGTAAGTGTCAGCCGCTGTTCTATTTCATCATCGGGCATAGGGCAAGGTCCGTAACATAGTGAATTTGATATTAGCTTTGCTTTTTTTAGTGTCCCTTTAAATACAAATCCGGATACTCCCGATTCTGATGTCAGCAGTTCCAGTCTGCCGAGCGCAGTAATAAACCATCCTCTGTTTTCCGTGAGTGTAATTTCTTCTCTATTACCCGCCCAATGGTTAAAGTAACGCCATTTTGAAAAAATAGCTGAACCAAGAAGTTGTATGTCTTCAACAGAATCTATTATTTTGTCAAGCTCCCGATAGTCGCTGAAAACATTCAGATCAGGATAAGCAGCAATAAATGATTCTCCGCAATCCATCTGAAAGCCTAAAGCAAAGCATTCGTCTGCAAAAGCTGTATCTTCACAAAGGTCACGTCCGGTGGCTTTCGTGTCTCTGAATTTGTCAAACCATTTAAGGGCAAATTTATGTATTTCTTTATTAGACATTTTACACACCTCCGCAGCTATACTAAAATTTTCTTTTACAAATCAAAATGTTCTTCTGCGATTCTGTTCAGCTGTGCCGCAATTTCCGTAAAATCGCAGTCCAGATCCAGCGTCCTGACACTTATCTTATTTCCACTCATAAGATATTGATTGTTCGGAATTATTTTCTCATCGGTTTTGGCATACAGAAGCATACCCGATACTTCATGTGGACAGTCCGCCAGTTCATATTCTTTGTTTTTCACATAGGTGAAGATCTGATACAGATTACCCGAATGAAGCTTTTTCGTGCCGTATTGTGTCTGAGTCGTGTGTGAATAATACTTGGCGTCAATGATAAGTATTTTTTCTTTATAAGTAAGCATAATGTCCGACTGCATTACCGGCAGCATCATTCCTATGCCATCATCAAGCTGCCATGGAATCTGAGCGGCATTTGCAGTGATTTGCGGAAATTCACGCCGATAATACTCCAGAATGAATTTCTCATAAAGGCGGCACATTCGCTGTTCATCAAGGAAATCCATAAGCCTTGTGCTTCCGTCGGAATTGGTCTGAAGCAGCCCTTTTACCACCAGCCGGCAAACCGAGATAAGCATATGATAGGTCTGATTATTTCTATTGTAGCGGATATTCCAGTTTACGGTATGAAGATCTATCGGTTCAACATCACCGAAATATACCATCAGCTTTTTCAGTTCTTTTTTGCGCTCCTTTGAAATATCGGAGCGCAGCAGAAGATCAACCGTTGATCTGATGATCCGGTTCATCGTTGTATTGACGGAAAAATCATCGTATTCACATATCAGCTGTTTTTTAAGCATTGTCTGTGTCTTTACAGAACCTGCAATATCTATCCTTCCCCGCAGCGAAGAAAGCGCTTCCGTCTTTTGAATATATTCTTTTCCAAGTCCACGCTTTATTTGCAAAGATATACCTTTTGCAAGTATAGCAGCCATAAGTTCTGCGGTATTCTCAAATTTTTCTGTGGCAATATTCTTGTAGCCTTGCTCGGTCAATATCTGAAAAGCATATGACAGCATATAGTAGATATTTTGTATAGGTATCACTTAATTGCACTCCTTAGATTGCTGCTCCAATCCTTGACCTTCACAGGTTCATCAAACCAATATTCCTTTAGAAGCGGAATTAACTCATATTCCACAATACCCGACAAGCACCGGTCATCAATAGTTTCGGCGTCTAAATTGCAGAAATAGCTGTGACCAATGCAGAAACCGTCTCCAAGGGACTCATCTGCGGAAATAGCATTATTCAAGCTCTCAACACAATTTATGAGCTTGTTGAATTTTTCGTTATCAAGCGTTGTGCGATATTCACGGAAACCATCGGTTTCAAACCCGGGTCTCAGCTCAAAAAAGGCAAACCGCCTGCGCAGAGCGTAATCCAGCATTGCCAGACTGCGGTCGGCTGTGTTCATCATACCGATAATATAGACGTTCCCAGGAACCGCAAACTTTTCATCAGAGTATAATAACTGAAGTGGGAGCCCTCGCTTATCATTTTCAATAAGCATAAATAACTCACCAAAAATTTTGCTCAGGTTTCCTCTGTTAATTTCATCAATGATGAAGAAATAGTCATTATCGCTGTCGATCTCAGCCTTTTTGCAGAAATTGTAGAAAGCACCTTTTTTTAATTCAAATCCTGTTTCTGTTGGCCGGAATCCCATAATGAAATCTTCATAGGAGTAGCTTTGATGGAACTGAACCATCATTACTCTGTCAATATCCTTTACGCCCATCATTGAATATGCCAAACGCTTTGCGGCAAAGGTCTTGCCAACACCCGGAGCTCCTTGAAGAATAATGTTCTTTTTATTCCTGAGTATTCCAACCAGCTGCGAATATTCGTCATCAGACATAAAAACCTCGTCCAGGAAATCGTCCTCTGTATAAACAGGATAATTTTTTGCCGTTTCCTCAACATCATCGGTGGTTTCATCTTCAAACAATGCATTCAGTTTTTCAACATATTCGGTATATGTTGTGATGTCTGTAAGGGTTTTCATAACAGCTTTACCCGGATGCTGCCATTGACCTTTATTTGTCCAGTTAACTTTACGAATATTGCCGTATTCATCTTTTCTGTTCGGATCAAATTCATAATCAGATGTAACAACTCCACGTCCGACAAGCTGCTGCGTGCCGTTCTTTACAAAAATTACGTCGCCGATTTTCATCTCATTGGCAAACTGCCACGTTGCATGAGCAGCGTGCGTATAAGAAAGATTTGAACCAAAGGTTTCCTTCATTTTGATTTTAATATCGCCTTTAGTTTTAAAGTTTTTCAGATCACCAATTTCTCCCCAGCCAATTGCCATAATACCTGCATTATAAAACTCATCCCACATGGATGCGCCTTCACCGGGTGAATAGATCCAATAATGAACAGTAGATACATCATCGTCTGCAAGTGCAGCACTGCCATTTTCACGCTTTGTCTGATAATCGGCAACGCCCTTTTTAAAGATATCCGAAGCCAGATCATCAGTCATCTCTACAGTTTGTCCGGCTTCTGTCAATGTCCATACACCATATACACTTTTATCTATGTAACCGGCATTGACCAAATAATTACGAGCAAATGCAACTTCATTTTCAAACTTGTTAACGTTGTTCTTGCCTCGTGTAATATTGACATCTTCATCAGAAAGATGTTCATTTTCGATAATTTTTTTTCGAGCTTCAACAGGTGTAGCAGAACCGCCCAAATCACGCAAAGCCTGAATAAGTGGATTGAACCAGCGGAGAAATGCAGCCTTAGATGCTTTCTTTTCGGCAGACACAGCCTTTTCCTGATTCACCTGTTCGGAAATTTTCCAGGCATAGTATGAAAGCTCCGGGAAATTCTTATATTCATAATCACCGTTTTCCATAGCAGACCTGCAAGCATCCCTGATGAAAAGGTAATCCGCTGCATTCGGCAGCTTGTTCAATTTGGGTTTAACCGATTCCACAAATTCCGAAAGCATATTTTCTATATTGGTGATATACCACCTGTTTCTGGAATCCAGATTGATAAAATAATAAGGACGAATCCAATAAAGTGCCATTGTCAGATTCCACCGAATACAAAGCTGTTCGTGAACTATATCATACCACTTAGAAAAAGCAGCACGATTTTCTTCCGTATCTGCGTCCGATAATTTCAGAGCAGAGGAAAAAAGTTTCCAAAGGTGTTCAATATCATTTCCTTTTCTTTTATCAAAGCCATAAAATGTAGCTTTCAGATTATTGAGCACAGGAATCCCATCAAAATTATCAGGAATTTTCGCTTCAATTCCAAATTCATTTGCTATGCCGGTGATAATTGATAATCTGTTTGAATTGGTTATGCCTTTATTAAAAAGTCCAAAAACTGTAAACGGGTCAATATCAATAATTTCTTCTCCGCTGTCCAGCTTAGGGATTTTCATATCTATTGAAGTATAAACCGATTTAATTTTCTCAATCAGCGTCTTTCGGTCGTTTTTGAAAGACAGAAGTTTTGTGGCTAATTCCGAGTAAAAGTTTATCCAATCAAATTGCATTGATGATGACCTCCATTATTTTTATACTTGATTTGTTATTGCCTATTTTACATTACTTCAAAGGTGCTTTTTAACATTGCAACATATCATTTAGCAAATTACAACAATATTTTGTATATTCTTACAATTATTTCTTGCGCATATTAAAAAATATATAATTATTACTTATTAAGATAATTATAACATACTATCTGTTTCAAAATCAGGACAATAGAATTTTATGCATATAAAAAATATAGCCATGATTTTGTTTAAAATAAACAAGGTAACTATACTTGTATATTGACAGGGAACAGGATAGTCATAATAAACACATAGAAACTCTTTACAAAATATTCAGGCACGAAAAGCCAAGGCATAACCATGAACAATTAAGGCAACACCGTACAATGCCGCCAATAAATTCTCACAAATCAAGTTAAACGC